>Ga0307988_1000062_pt1 | contig 90771 bp, 67 predicted proteins | sample EllFjometagen183_FD_203166 | JGI IMG/M metagenome (GOLD analysis project Ga0307988, IMG submission 203166) | Marine microbial communities from Ellis Fjord, Antarctic Ocean - #183 | ecosystem: Environmental > Aquatic > Marine > Unclassified | place: Southern Ocean | collected 2014-10-08 | reverse complement strand
CTGTCCTACGCTTAATCTCGGGGATTACTCCCGTTGATCCAAGGACTCGCTACCCGGTGGCTGGCCAACCTTCCGGGACGGGCATCTCACCCGCTAAAATATGCGACCTTGCCCGGCCGCACAGAAATTATTTTTTCGGGTGTAAAGTCCGTAATTTCAGGCAGGCAGAGTTTTTCGATATTTTTCATGGTGATATCGTTTACCAAGCCACTTTTGTTAAGGTCTCGTATAGTGTTTGTGATTGATTCTGATATTGTGTCTCTCATGGTTTCACCTCAATGAAATCGCCATTTTGAATAGCGGTGACAATTTGTTGTGGAGTTAAGTCCAACAAAATTTTTGCAAATTCCTTGAAGGCTTGAAGCTCTTTGGGGCTAAAGTTATCTTTTTCGTTTTTCGCAAACCCATGTATAAATATGGTTTTGTCAGCTTTTTTGTAACAGATGATGGTCCGTCCACCGCCGCTTTTACCTTGCCCCTTAAAGCGAATGCGTTTTTTGTATATATTTCCACCGAGGTTAGCTTCAAATGTGCCTTCTTCGACTTCCGATAACGCATTTGACAATTCGTCCACAGGGATAATCTACTTTGAAACCCATTTCGCGAATTGTTTGGCCATAAGTTTTTTCATAAATAAACTATATCACCTGGTACCACACTAATCAAGGCTCTAACTTTTAACATCCCTCAATTCTCACCGTACTCTTTTTTTTAAAGCGTGAAATACTTTTTTTCAAATTTGGGTGCATTATCAAGGACGCATTTAAATATGTCAAGGTCAAAAAATAAAAACCGAAAGCTCATGAATGAAGTCCCTGATTTTATGAGACTTCATCACTATTCGATTCACACGGAACGTTCATATTGCGATTGGATACAGAGATTTATTCATTTTCATAACATGAAATTGCAGGATGAGCTGACAGAAGGGGCGCTTAAAATCGAACCGTTTTTGATTCATCTCGCCGTAGATAAACAGGTGGCTCCATCCACACAAAATCAGGCGATGAATGCCTTGGTATTCTTGCGGAAAAAAATCATTAAGCAGACCCTTGATCAGAAAATTGACGCGGTTCCCGGCAAAAGCAAGAAAAAGATACCTGGGATAATGACCTGGGAAGAGGCGTATTCTATGCCATCACATCAAGGAAGATGCGCAGAGCGAAGGACGCGGAGCGTCCAGGGGGCATTCCCACGCGGAGCGTGGGAACGAGGGCAAGAAGAAACGTGGGAACGAGAAAAATATGTCAAGCTCAAAAAATGAAAATCGAAAACTCATGAATGAAGTCCCTGATTTTATGAGACTTAATCACTATTCGATTCACACGGAACGTTCATATTGCGATTGGATACAGAGATTTATTCATTTTCATAACATGAAATCGCGGGATGAGCTGACAGAAGGGGAGCTTAAAATCGAACCGTTTTTGACTCATCTCGCCGTAGATAAACAGGTGGCTCCATCCACACAAAATCAGGCGATGAATGCCTTGGTATTCTTGCGAAAAAAAATCATTAAGCAGACCCTTGATCAGAAAATTGACACGGTTCCCGCCAAAAGAAAAAAAAGATGCCTGTGATGATGACCTGGGAAGAGGCGTATTCTATTCCATCACATCAAAGGAGATGCGCGGAGCGAAGGACGCGGAGCGTCCAGGGGCCATTCCCACGCGGAGCGTGGGAACGAGGACAAGAAGAAACGTGGGAACGAGAAAAATATGTCAAGCTCAAAAAATGAAAATCGAAAACTCATGAATGAAGTCCTTGATTTTATGAGATTTCATCACTATTCGATTCACACGGAACGTTCATATTGCGATTGGATACAGAGATTTATTCATGTTCAGAACATGAAATCGCGGGATAAGCTGACAGAAGGGGAGCTTAAAATCGAACACTTTTTGACTCATCTCGCCGTAGATAAACAGGTGGCTCCATCCACACAAAATCAGGCGATGAATGCCTTAGGGTTCGCTCAATAATAAATTTACAATTTTGGGGGTTAAGGCGCCTGTCTGACAAGGCATAAAAACGCAGGTATATCTGGATCCGCCGAGTTTTTATAACGCAGTCAGACAGGATGAATTGGCCCTCAAAATGTAAAGTTATTTTTGAGCGAGCCCTTAGTATTCTTGCGCAAAAAAATCATTAAGCAGACCCTTGATCAGAAAATTGACGCGGTTCCCGGCAAAAGAAAAAAAGATGCCTGTGATAATGACCTGGGAAGAGGAGTATCTATACCATCACATCAAAGGAGATGCGCGGCGGAGCGAAGGACGCGGAGCGTCCAGGGGGCATTCCCACGCGGAGCGTGGGAACGAGGACAAAAAGGAGCGTGGGAACGAGGACAAAAAGGAGCGTGGGAACGAGGACAAGAAAGAAACGTGGGAACGAGGGCAATGCCGATTGTTCCTCCCGCAACAGCCAATAATCTAAATTCTTACCATCCAGAATATTCCAGCCCGTCCCCCTTTTCCCATAAAAAAAAGCCTCTCATTGAGAGGCTTCATTTATTGTGAGAAATTTCTTCTTTCATCACTATATTCTACAAAATATACCGGCTCAAATCCTCATCATTTTTAATGCCGTTTAATTTCTTTTCCACATACGCCTGGTCGATGATCACGCTTTGGCCCCCCATTTCCGGGGCGTCAAAAAGAATATCCTCCAGCAGACATTCCATGAGGGTGTGAAGTCGTCGGGCGCCAATGTTCTCGGTCATGGCGTTGACATCTTCGGCAATGCGCGAAATCTCTTCCACAGCGTCGTCTTTAAAGACGATGTCCACCTTTTCGGTCTTTAGCAGCTCCCGGTATTGCAGCAGCAGCGCGTTTTTGGGCTCAGTGAGAATTCGGACAAAATCGTCTTTGCCCAAAGAGTCCAGCTCCACGCGGATGGGAAACCGTCCCTGAAATTCAGGAATCAGATCCGAGGGTTTGATGGCGTGAAACGCGCCCGAGGCGATGAACAAAATATGCTCGGTTCGCACGGCGCCGTACCGGGTGCTCACCGAAGAGCCTTCCACGATGGGCAGAAGATCCCGCTGAACCCCTTCGCGGGAGACATTGGGGCCCCGGCTGGAGCCCTTTTCAGCGATCTTGTCGATCTCGTCGAGAAAGACGATTCCCGATTGCTCCACCTTTTCAATGGAATCGGCGATCACTTTTTCCATGTCCACCAATTGCTGAATCTCTTCATTGATCAAGATGCCCCGGGCTTCGCCGACTTTGATTTTCCGCTTTTTCAAATTCTTGGGCATCATCTCGCTTAACATATCGCTGAAGTTGATCCCCATCTCCTCCATGCCCATGTTGGAAAAAATCTCCACCTTTGGGGCGCCCCGCTCCGGCAAATCCAGATCAATGAACCGCTCATCCAGCTTTCCATCCCGAAGCATGCCCCGGAGTTTTTCCCGGGTTCGCGAAGTTTCCAACCCGTCGGACCCGATGAGTTCCGGCTCGATTTCCCCGGCCATCTCCCCGTCAGTCGCAGGCGCCACCTCGCTTTTTCCGGGCAAAAGAAGATCCAGAATCCGTTCTTCGGCGGTTCGCTCCGCCTTTTCCCGGACATGTTCCTGCTCCCGATTTTTCAAAAGATTCAGGGTCAATTCCACGAGATCCCGGATCATGGACTCCACATCCCGGCCCACATACCCGATTTCCGTAAACTTGGAGGCCTCCACTTTGATGAACGGCGAATCCGTCATTTTGGACAGGCGCCGGGAGATTTCGGTCTTTCCCACCCCGGTGGGTCCAATGAGGATAATATTTTTAGGGGCGATCTCGTCTCTGAGTTCTTCGGGAACCTGCTGCCGCCTCCACCTGTTTCTCAATGCGATGGAAACCGAGCGTTTGGCCTTTCCCTGGCCGATGATATATTTATCCAGAGCGCTGACAATCTCCGATGGTTTTAAACTGCTCATGATGATCTTTTTCCTGTTGGAGCTGTGATGATGATTCCATAAATGATGCTGTATTTATAAGCTCGCGCAAACGGTTTAATGAATGTCGCGCCAGCCATTTTAATAAAGACACGCAAACGGCCTGAACCGAAACGACCCGACGCCGTCAGGGGGTCAAACCACCCATCCGGCGATCATGGCAAGGCTTTTTTGGCGCCCTCCGGGATCGGTCCGGCGTGTCAGGAGACGTCCATTTTTTCCACGGTGACAAACACGTTGGTGTATATGCAAAGGGAGGCGGCGATTTCCATGGCTTCCCGCGCGATTTTTTCCGCGTCAAAATCCGTGTGTTTCAACAGCGCTTCCCCCGCGGCTTGGGCCATGGGACCCCCCGAGCCGATGGCGATGATGCCCGAATCCGGCTCAATGACATCGCCGTTTCCAGAAATAAGAAAGACCCGTTTGCCATCGACGGCGATCATCACCGCCTCCAAGCGTCGCAAATATTTGTCCGTTCGCCAGTCCCGGGCCAGTTCCACGGCGCTCCGGGTCAAATTCCCGTTGTGCCGCTCCAGCTTTTCCTCCAGCTTTTCAGACAGATTCAGCGCGTCCGCCGTGGCCCCGGCGAATCCCACGATGATGCTCTCGTTGTAAATGCGCCGCACTTTTCGGGCATGATGCTTCACCACCGAGCCCCCCAGGGTGATCTGACCGTCTCCGGCCACCACCACTTTGTCTTTGCGGCGCACCGCGATAATGGTCGTTCCGTGAAAATTCATTTTTTTTTTGCTTTCCGCGTCCATGTTGGCCTTGGCTTGTCTTTGGGTTGTCTTTGGTTTGGCTTTTTTTTGGGGGGGTTTAAAAAAAAAGCCCCCGCTTCTGTTTTCTTAAAAAGCCCGGTTTTTTAATAAGACCTGTTTTTAAATAAGACCCGTTTTTTAATAAGTCCGGTTTTTTAATAAGTCCGGTTTTTTAATAAAACCGGCGTCTCAACTTAAAGGGTGGGCCTTGTCATAAATTTCCATTAATTTGTCCATGCTGACGTGGGTGTATCTCTGGGTGGTGGAAAGGCTTTTGTGGCCCAAAAGTTCCTGCACCGCCCGCAAATCCGCGCCCGCATCCAACATGTGGGTGGCGAATGAATGGCGAATGGCATGGGGAGAGACGGCGGATGACATGCCGAGCCGGGCCGTGATGTTCTTTAAAATTCGGGCGATGGACCGGGTGATCAGGCGTCCCTGCCGTTGATTGACAAAAAGAGGGGCGTCCGCGTCAATGGTTTGGCCCGCCATGCGCCCCCGTTTTTTCAGATAATCCGATATGGACAACAGCGCTTTTTCCCCGATGGGAACCACCCGTTCCCGGTTCCCTTTTCCAAGAACCCGCGCTGTTTTTTCATAGACATCCACGTCCCCCACGTTCATCCCCGCCAGCTCAGAGACCCGTATTCCGGTGGAATAAAGGGTTTCAAACATGGCGCGATTCCGGGAGCCAAAAAAATCATCGGGCGTGACCGAGTCCAGCAATCGAAACATCTCATCCACAGTGAGATACATGGGGATGTGCGTTTCCTGTTTGGGGGTGAGGATCATCTCCGCCGGACTCCCCTCCATGACTTTTTGGCGAACCAAGTATCGAAAAAAAGATTTTACAGCGGACAGCTTTCGGGCCACCGTCGATTTTTTGGCCCCGCCATACAAAAACCCCAGGTATCCCCGGATGGCCAACGGGTCGATCCGATCCTCGGGAATCGGAATGTCGTCCGCGACTCGAAAACGTCGGGTCTCTTCTCCCCCGGGATTTTCCGAAAGCTCCAGATAACCATAAAGAAAGGAAATGAACTGGCTCAAATCATTTTCATAGGCCAGGCAGGTGTTTTCAGAATATCCTTTTTCAGATGACAGGGATTGGATGAACTCATTGGCCCGACGTTTCAAAAAAAGCGTATTCATGAAAAATCAATTAACTCCTCCAACTCACTCCAGACGTCCACGGCGACAAACGGATGTTCCCGCCGGTTCCACGGTTGCCTGAAAAGGATCGGCTCAATGCCCGCCTCTTTCAATAAAAAGCAGGTCTCCAGCCGGTCTTCCACAAAAAAAGACTTGCCCCGGCTCAACAGCGCGTCGGCCTTGTCGTCAAATGAGCCGGTGGCGACGATGTCCATGGAATCCCGGGTCATGGGAATCCGCCGGCACATCCAGTCTTCCAGCGGCCCCAGATGCGGCCGGGCCGTGATAAAGGTCAGGCTTCCGGCGCGCGCGCCTATTTTCCCCAAGGTTTCCATGGCTCCGTCGATGGGATTGAGCGCTTGGGTATGACTCCCGTCTGTGATCGCAACGACAATCTCTTCAATAATATCCGGGTCCATGTCCAGACATTCATCCAGATTGTAACCGGTGATGTCGTCATACCCGATGTTCCGGATGCCGTAGTCGTCCCGTGCCATTTCAAGGAACAGGGACATGGTGTCCGCGACGACTCCGTCAATGTCAAACGCAATGGATCCCGGTTTTATCATGTCGATATTAGGCGGCCTGCCGCGTCTTTTTCTTAAGCTGGCCCACCTTGTGGCGATACTTCGTCGCCAGTTTTTTGTCATTGGCGTCCAAGGCGTTTTTAATTTTTTCTTTGAACAAGCGGATCGATTTTTTCAGATCCCGAAGAGACGGGCCGGATGTTTCCGGTTCCGCGATGCCTTTGGATTTGTTGATGGCCATGACCATTTCCCGTCTGTTCATCTGATGAACCTCGGCGATATCAGGAACCTCCATCGCCAGCGCCCGCACTTCCTTGATCGTCATTTCCTCCAGCGACTTTTCAGCGGCCGGGGCGTTTTTGCCTTTGCCCATAATCAGTATTTCCTTTTCAACAGCTATGTTTATTAAACCATACATGGTTATTTTAAAATCTCGTCAGAATAAACCAATTGATATTATTCTGTCAATAACAAAAAAAATAACCGGCCCGCGACCCTGTTTTTTCGCCCCCTGGTTTTTCGCCCCGTCTTTTTACAATCCCGCCCGTTTGTCGTCTAATCCTTGTCCATCAATTTCAAAAACGGTTTGAACATGTCGATGGGAAACGGAAAAATAGTCGTGGTGTTCTGCTCGGCGGACATCTCCCTCATGGTCTGGAGATATCGGAGCTGAAGCGCGATGGGCTCGCCCTCCATGATCTTAGCGGCCTCGGCCAGTTTGGAGGACGCCTGAAATTCCCCGTCCGCGTTGATCACCTTGGCGCGTCTTTCCCGCTCCGCCTCGGCCTGTTTGGCCATGGATCGCTGCATTTCCTGGGGCAGATCAATGTGTTTCAACTCCACGTTGGCCACCTTGATCCCCCAGGGATCGGTGTGCGTGTCGAGTATCTCCTGGAGTTGAAAATTGATTTTTTCCCGATCCGACAACAGCTCGTCCAGCTCGGCCTGCCCGCAAACGCTCCTGAGCGTGGTCTGGGCCAGTTGGGCCATGGCGTAATGGTAGTCTTCAACCTCCACAATGGCCTTGATGGGCTCCACCACCCGAAAATAGATCACGGCGTTCACCTGAACCGACACATTGTCTTTGGAGATGACATCCTGGGGGTCCACATCCAGAGCCACCAGCCTCATCCCGACCTTCACCATTTTATCAATCGCGGGGATCAATATAATGAGTCCCGGCCCCTTGGCCTTGATGACGCGCCCAAGCCGGAAGACGACCCCCCGCTCATATTCATTTAAAACCCGAATGGCGGAGGCCAGAAAAAATATAACCAGCGCGGTGATCACAATAGATGCATACATGATTTGATCTCCTTATCTTTATGAAATTTAAAAAACACGATTAAACAATGCGGTTTAATCCAGAGCCTCCACCTCCAAAACCAGGCGGCTCACCGACTTGACCCGGACCTTCGTTCCCTCTTCCAAAAAACCATCCGAGCGGGCGTTCCATATTTCTCCATGGACCAGCGCCTTTCCCTCCGGGGAAAGGGCCCGCTTCACCACGCCGATCTCCCCGACCAGCCCGCTCTCTCCGGTGAGGGGCTTTTGCGTCTGGGATTTAAAGGCCAATCCGGCCAGCGCGATAAAAAAAGCTGAAACCGCGGTGGAAACCGTGATCAGGACACTCCATGAAACGGCCATGCCGCCGCCCTCTCCGTCGAACAACATGATGGAGCCCAAAAACAGAGAGACGGCGCCCGCCACGCTCAGCAATCCATAACTGGTTATTTTTATCTCCATAATAAAAAAGATCAGGGCCAAAGCGATCAGAAGAAAACCGGCCTGGTTCGCCGGCAGGGTCTGGAACGCAAAAAACGAAAGAATCAGGCAGATGGCCCCGATGACGCCCGGAACCATGGCGCCGGGATGGGCCATCTCGAAATACAACCCCGCCAGGCCGATCATCATCAAAATATAAGCGATGTTGGGATCGCTGATGATCTTTAAAATTTTCGTCTTAATCGTCTCTTTGACTCGTATTATTTTCACGTCGTCCAGCCGGAACACGCCCTTGTCTTTGGTCTGAAACCCGTTGATCCGGGAGATCAGATCGTCCATGTCTGAGGCGATGAAATCAATCACATTCAATTTCAGCGCCTCGGTTTCGGTGATGGACACGCTTTGGCGCACGGCCTCCTCCGCCCATTTGGCGTTTCGCCCTTTTTTTTCAGCGACGCTTCGGGCATGGGCCGCCATGTCGTTGGTGATTTTGTCGCCCATGACGCCGTCGATGTTCTTCCCGCCGGCCCCCACTGGATGGGCCGCGCCAATATGGGTTCCCGGAGCCATGACCGCGATGTCCGCCGCCATGGCGATCAGTACCCCGGCGGAGGCGGCCCGGGCGCCGCCGGGCGACACATAGACCACCACGGGAATGGGGCTGGCCAATATGGCCATGACGATCCGGCGCATGGAGTCGGCCAGGCCCCCAGGCGTGTCAAGCTCAATGACCACGCACGAGGCCTGATGGTCCAACGCTTCTTTCAGACCGATTTCAATAAAATGGGCCAGACCCGGCGACACCGAGCCGGACGCATTGATCACATACACCCGGCTTTGCCCGCAGACGCCATGACCGGGCCAGAGCCATCCACTGAAAAAAACAGACGCCGCCAACGCCAAAATCCAGAATGCATTCCATCGTTTCATCGGTGACGCTCCTTCATTATTTTTTTGATATCCTCCCATGCCTCCCGTTTGTCCTCGGGATGTTCCATGAGCCAGGCCGGGTGATGGGTGGGCATGACTTTTATTTTCTTAGGCGCCCGCCCATCCCGATCGCCTGTTTTTATCTTCAACGAATAAAAACGCCCCCGCAGACTGGAAAAGGGGCGATCATCCCCCAGAAACGCCGATGTCGCCGAGGCGCCCATGGCGCAAATAATGTCGGGGCTCGCCAGGCGGATGTGACGTTTTAAAAAAGGAAGACAGGCCCGGATCTCATCCGGCGACGCGCGCCTGACACCGGGAACGCGGCATTTCACCAGCCCGCACATCTGGACTTTGGTCCGGTCAAGGCCTGTGGCCTCGATCATTTTAAACAAAAGCAGGCCGGCGGGCGAGGCGACCGTCTCGGTCTGATCATCGCAGGAGTCGGGCCAGTCCCCCGCAAACATCAAAGGAGCGCCCAAAGGGCCGGACCCAAACACAATCTTTTGCCGGGTCTGCCCGCGAGCGCATCTCCGGCAGTTTTCAATATCCGCCTCAATCTCTTTCAAAGAGGCGTCAATGGAAAAAACGGGGGAAATGGCGGACGATGGAAAAACCTCCGAATATGACGAAACCTCCGGGTATGCCAAATGGTCCGGGTATAATGGAGCGTCCGGGCCTGAAGCGCCCGGCGGCGAGAGATTCATGGGCGGGTGATGGGGGGATTGAAGGCCGGACGACTCCAAGGGGAGCGGGGGATCAGAAACGGCGTCGTCGCGCCCCCACCCCTGAACCATGGACAGACTCTGTTTTGAGCAATCGACCCCTTTGCATCCCATGCCGGCGAAAAAATCCAGGGTTCCCGAGATTTCATTGAAAAGCTCGTTCAGCGATTCCCTGGCCTCGGCCAACCGATGCTCGCGGTGTTTTTGAAAATTTTTCATGATAAAGGCATTCCAGCGGCAGACTCCTGTTTTTTATTGGTTTATCATACACGTTGCTCAATGGGCATGTCAACCTGAGATTGACAAAACCCCCGTGTTCATGCTTTATACTTCATCGCAGTCCCAAACAAAGGAGACGCTCAAAGGAGATGGGCCGCGGCCAAACGCCATCTCCCAAACTCATCATCCAAACTCATCATCTGGAGAAACGATCCATGCCACGCATAAAAATATACGATCACCCGTCAAAAAAAGCCAACGAGAGGGTGGAGGCCATTTCAAACAGAGGTCTGAACATTAAAAAGAAAGACTTGGACTATGTGACCGGCATTCTTGAGGATGTTCGAAAAAACAAAGACGCGGCCCTGATGAATTACGTCAACCGATTCGACTCCCCCACCCTGACCATTGACTCCATCCAGGCCTCAGAGGCGGAGATTGACGAGGCGTTCAAACAGGTCGATGACGCGTTTCTCCATTCGTTGGACACGGCCATCTCTCAGATCAAGGGGTTTCACCGGCTTCAATCCGAAAAATCCTGGATCGACTCCGATCGACCCGGAACCCTCACCGGCCAGCTGGTGAACCCGGTGGAGAGGGCGGGGGTTTACGCTCCGGGGGGAAAACAGGGAAAAACGCCTCTGGTCTCGTCTGTTTTAATGGGAGTGATACCGGCCAAAATCGCCGGCGTCGATCATATTTCCGTGGCCACGCCCCCGAAAGCGGACGGCTCGGTCAGCCCCCATCTCCTGGTGGCGGCCAAAAAGACCGGCGCCGACGCCATATACAAAATCGGAAGCGCCTGGGCCATCGCGGCTTTGGCCTATGGAACCGAAACCGTGAACCGGGTGGATGTGATCACAGGCCCGGGCAACATATTCGTCACTCTGGCCAAAAAAATCGTTTCAGGCTCGGTGGGAATCGACATGATCGCAGGCCCCAGCGAAGTGCTGGTCATCGCCGACCATTTTGCAAACCCGGCCTTCATCGCCGCGGATATGCTTTCCCAGGCCGAGCATGACCCCCTGTCATCCGCCCTTCTGATCACCGATTCCAGAGAAATCGCCCATGCGACGGCGGATCAGATCGACATTCAACTCGCCTCGCTTGCCCGAAAACAGATCGCGGAAAAATCCCTTGAAACATACGGAGCCGCCATGATTGTCAAAGATATCCCCGCCGCCATCGCCCTTTCCAACAAAATCGCCCCGGAGCATCTTGAGTTGCATATTAAAAATCCCTTTGACGTCATCGGACAGATCAGAAACGCCGGGGCCGTGTTTATGGGAGAGCATACCCCGGAGCCGGTGGGGGATTACATCGCCGGGCCGAATCATGTGCTTCCCACCGCCGGAGCCGCCCGTTTCTCGTCGGCGCTTTCAGTGGGCCATTTCATCAAAAAAACCAGCCTGATCTATTACAGCCGGGACGCCTTTAAAAAAGAGGCGCCGGACATCATCAGACTGGCCGACGTCGAAGGGCTGGGCGCCCATGTCAACTCGGTGAAAATAAGACTGGCCGATGAATGATCGCTCCAAAAGAATGCCTGTCATCCACGCGCCTGACGTCCCAAGCCACCCGCGCCGGAGTCCGACCCCACCCATTCAAAGGGGAGTCCTCCCATGGCGAGAAATAAACATTCCCGCCATTCCCACATGTGGGGAAAAACCATCCCCTTGAAAAATTAAGGAATAAAAATAAGGAAAAATCTTGCAAAACAAGAAAAAAAATGAGAATAGAGTGGAGACTTAATTCAATGTAGAAACGATATGTTCCCGTTTTATTTCTTGTCTTGATTAAAAAAATGATCCCATCTGGAGGTATCCACATGAAAAAAGCGTTTTTGGCAGCCGCCTTGTTTATCTGTACAGCCGCCGTCTTGTCCATCGGTTGCGCATCAACAAATCACCAAAGCTATGATAATGACGGCGATGGAGTCATCAATTATATGGATGAATGCCCCAATACCCCCGAAAGCCATACGGTGGGCAAAGAGGGCTGTTCATCAGACAAAGATGACGATGGCGTCCCCGATTATTCCGACAGGTGTCCCAACACCCCGAAAAACCAGCCGGTAAGCAATGTGGGTTGCATGCTGGACAAAGACGGCGACGGAATCAACGACTATTTTGACAAATGCCCGGACACGCCTCCAGATCAGACGGTGGACCGGATGGGTTGCCTGGCGGACAGCGACGGGGACGGCATCAATGATTATGCGGACAGATGCCCCCAAACGCTCAAAGATCAACTGGTCAACCATACGGGTTGCCCCCTGGATAATGACAAGGATGGGATCAACGACTATTTTGACCGGTGCCAGGACACGCCTCAAAACCTTCCGGTGGACAAACAGGGTTGCCCGCTGGACAGCGATGACGATGGAATCCATGATTTTCTCGACAAATGTCCGGGCACTCCGCCACATCAGCCCGTAAACAGAGTCGGATGCTCGCTGGACGCCGATTCCGACGGAATCAACGATTATTTCGACAAATGCCCCAACAGCCCCGCCCGTGATCCGGTCAATCAAATCGGCTGCCCATTGGACGCCGACGGCGACGGAATCAACGATTACTTTGACACATGCCTGAACACGCCAAAAAACCAGCCTGTCAATGAATCGGGTTGCCCGCTGGACAGCGACGGCGACGGGGTCTATGACCATTTTGACGAATGCCCGGACACCCCTAGAAATCGCTCGGTCAACAGCTTTGGATGCACGTTGGACAGCGACGGCGACGGAGTCTATGACCATTTTGACCGATGCCCCCGCACACCATTGAATCAATCCGTAAACAGCATGGGGTGCCCTGAAAAAAACTTCAGGCCATAAAGATACGCCCGAAAAATCCAATGGGGACTATTCTAAGGGCTCGCTCAAAAATAACTGACTTTTGGGAGTCCCTCGGCCGTCTGATATTTTTCAACACTTTTTTAATACCTGTTACGCCTTAAAAAAAAACAAGGAGGTAGTAAATGCCCTGGAACGAAGAGTTCGAATGGATGCCTGTTGAGGAAATGCAAAAATTTCAGTTAAAAAAGCTTCAGGAAACGGTAAACTGGTCCTATTCAAAAATCCCGTTTTATAAGAAAAAACTGGATGAAAAAGGCGTAACGCCAGATGACATTCAAAATCTTTCCGACGTGTCCAAGCTTCCCTTTACCGAAAAAAATGATCTGAGAGACAATTACCCCTTTGGCCTTTCCGCCTTCCCCCTAAAGGATATTGCCAGAATTCACGCCTCTTCAGGCACCACAGGAAAGCCGGTCACCGGTCTGTACAGCGCGGACGATTTGAGGCAGTGGTCCGAATGCATGGCCAGAAATTTATGGGCCGCGGGCGTGCGACCGGAAGATGTCGTTCAAAACGCATACGGATACGGCCTGTTCACCGGGGGCATGGGTTTTCACCAGGGCGCGTTAAAACTTGGATGCGCGGTGGTTCCCACAAGCTCGGGACTCACCGAACGTCAAATCACGGTGATGCGCGATTTCAAAGTGGACGTCCTTTTTGCCACCCCGTCATACGCCCTCACCATCGCTGAAAGAGCCGAGGAACTGGGTTCAAGCATCGCCTCCCTCCCCCTTCGCGTGGGTGTGTTCGGCGCCGAGCCCTGGACCGAACCCATGCGCAAAGAGATCGAAGAGAGAATGGGCATCAAAGCCATGGAGGCCTACGGTCTGACGGAGCTGGGCGGGCCCGGCGTGGCGTTCGACTGCAAAGAGCAAAACGGACTCCACATCAACGAGGATTACTATCTGGCGGAAATCGTGGATGTGGACAATGGAAAGCCCCTGCCCCTGGGCGAAAAAGGGGAGCTTATTTTCACATCCCTGCAAAGACGCGCCATGCCCATGATGCGATACCGCACCAAAGACATCACCCGGCTCTACCGGGATAAGTGCGCGTGCGGCCGAACCTTTTTAAAAATGGAAAAGACCTATGGACGCACCGATGACATGCTGATCATCAGCGGGGTCAACATCTTTCCATCCCAGATCGAATCGCTGTTGCTGGACGTTGAAGAGGCGACGCCTCAATACCGTCTGATTGTCCGAAAGAAAGGATATCTGGATCAACTGACGGTTCAGGTGGAGGGGAAAAAAGAGAACCACGTGGCTCGAAAAGAGAAACGGATGGAAATTGAGAACAAAATAAGACGACACATCAAAGGCAACATGGGCGTGTCGGTGATTGTGGAGCTTGTGGCGCCCAAATTCATCGAAAGAAGCGAAGGGAAAGCGGTGCGCGTGGTGGATGAAAGAAAGGCCCCGGCTAAATAACAGACCCAAAAAAACAGTCAAAAAAAAACAGTCCCGTTTATAGCGTTTTTTTTAAAGATCCGGATTTTTCAGAATCCGGATTTTTCAGAATCCGGATTTTTCAGAATCCGGATTTTTCAGAATCCGGATTTTTCAGAATCCGGATTTTTTTTTGCCCGAATCTTTTTTTTCGGGATTTTTTACACATCACGCCAACCAAGGTTTCCGATCATTAAGAAAAGGCGTTTCAGCGCGAACCCGGGACACGGTTTCAGGATCTATATCCGCCATAACAAGGGTTTGCGCGTCCCTTGCCCCGGCCAGTCTGACGCCCAGAGGGTCGATGATCGCGCTTCCCCCGGAAAAATCAAGGCCCCCGCCCCTCCCGATCCGGTTTGCCCCGGCGATAAAAAGCTGATTTTCAACGGCTCTGGCCCGCAAAAGAATATCCCAATGCGCCTGCCTGGCCAAAGGCCAGGATGCGATGACCATAATCAGATCGCATTGATCGACCACCTTTCGAAAAAGTTCGGGAAAACGGAGATCGTAGCAGATAAAACAGGCGGCCCAAACGCCCCCCATTTGAAAACAGACGGGCATTTTTCCAGGTTGGTAATGGGCGTCCTCTTCAAGCAACGCGATCTGATGAATTTTTCTGTAGAGCGCCGCGTCATGGCCATGCCGATCCACCACAAGGGACACATTGCAGGGTTTGTCCCCGCTCTCTTCAAGGGCGAATCCCCCGGCCACGCCCATATCCAGTTCCCTGGCCAGACGACGCATGAATTCCGGCGTGGGGCCATCCAGAGGTTCGGACGTGATGCGGGTATCCATTGAGAAACCGGTGGAAAACATCTCGGGCAAAACCAAAAGATCGGCGCCCGCGGCTTTGGCCTGTTTTGCGAAACCCGCCGCCGTTTCATGGTTGGCGCTCCGGTCGTGCCATTTGATATTCATTTGAAGAACGGCCAGTCTCATGGCATTGCCCAGGTATGAGTTTATGAATGAAACGCAACGTTTAAAGGGAGGTCACGTTGACCAGGCGTCTTGGCCCGCTGCCGCCGGCCGTCCTCCAGTCCCGGGGCGGGGACGTCCGGGTCATGAAGTGAAGTTTGTTCTGCGCTTTCAACCGGCGATAAATCAGGGTCCAGGCGCATGGGATATCATCCGACACCTCGCATGTTCCGCCCCCGGAGCCTCCGCACGGCCCGTTAAAAAGACTCTTGGCGCATTGGGTCACGGGGCATATCCCCCCGGTGAAGGCCAAAACGCAGTCCCCGCAACCTTTGCACATTTCATGAAAGACTCCCCGCTCATGGGTGGCGCCCAGAAAGGTGGTGTTCAACGCTGGAATAACGGGAAGGGGATCAAATGCGGCGGCCAACGTCTGAACTCCGGCGCCGCATGCCATAGAGAGGGCCGCGTCGATGTCGTCTGGAATTTTAAAGTAATCGTTGAGCCAGTCCGGCTCGCATTGCCGTTGAATGGTTTCGACCTTAAACGTCGGAGGAGAATCGTCGTAATATTTTGGCCGAACCAATTCCAACGCCAAGGATCGCGCCTGTTTGTCCCCTCCTGAAAGGCATACGGTCACGCATCCCCCGCATCCGACCACCATCACTTTTTTAAGTCCCGAAATCGTCGAAACGATCTCTTCAATTGGCTTGAGTTCCCCCACAATCATCTTTTTCAATCCCCTTTTGGCGGCCTTTTCGGCCCGTCGAAAGATAATGCGCCTCCGATAGAGACACCGGTTCTTCTCTGTGATCGGAGCACAAGGGTTTGGTCTTTTGGCCTGTTTTTTGGGTCATCGTTTTCAAAAATTGAGAGGTGTAAATGGCTTTGTCGCACACCCGGCAACGGACAAGATCAAGTTCGCGAAACTCATCCCACCGGTTTTCCAGAAGAAACTGAAACTCAATGGCGTCGTTGGGACAGATCCGTTTGCAATTTCCGCACCGGGCGCAGAGCGACATATTATGAAGCAACCTTCTTTTTTTACTCTTATCCTCACATTTCAAGGCATTGGCGGGGCAGTTGCTCACGCAGGCCAGACACCCGTCGCATTGGTCGTTTACCTGAAAATACGTCATGGTCTTTTTCTTTTATAAAAATGTTGGGCGGCTTTGATCGCTCCGGGATACTGGAGCATTTCCGGAGCCGCGAACGCCAGCGCCTTGGGCTTGCAATGGGCCACGCACTGGGGATCTCCCCCGCACAGATCGCATTTAAACGGGCGCCCTTTTTCCCCGTCGAATTTCATGGCTCCAAAGGGGCATGAAAAAACGCACATGGAACACCCCACGCATTTGGCGTAATTGATGGAGACCCTCCCTGGGGAGTCTCCGATGGAAATGGCCTCTTTCGGGCAGGTTTTTATGCACGGCGCGTTTTCGCAATGATTGCAGGCCACGGGCATGAAAAAATCGTCGCCGTGAAAATGGGTGACGCGAATTCTTGATTTTTCAGGATGGTCTTCGCATCCATGCTTCGCCAAACAGGCGGTTTCGCACTCCATGCATCCGTCGCACTTTTCCGGGTATGTGATTAAAATATTGTGATTCATAAGACGATTTTTTCTTTGAAATACTATAAAAATAAAAAAAATGATGGCGTTAATGGTCATAGACGTTTATAAGGTCGATTGGCGATCATAACTAACACACCGGTTTTCATATGGCAACATCAAATATTAAACAGACGCGATCCGCCAAACATAAAAAAAAGACATGAAAAAAAGACATGAAAAAAAAATTTGAAACCAAATGGCTAACCATCATCAGCCTGGCAAGCGTTCTGATCATATGGGGAATCGTTCCTGTTTTTTTAAAAAAACTCCTTTCCGTATTCACCCCCGTGGAATTGACCTTCACACGTTTTTTTGTGGCGAGCTCCATCTATGGCGCCTTTGTGATTTTAAAAAATCGGCGGCAGGTTCTGGAACTGCTGAGGGACGATTTTAAATTTTTCGTCTTGATCACGCTTTTTTCCCCCATCACCCCCATGCTGTTGTTTAACTACGGCATTTTAAACGTCACTGTGGGAACCGCCAGCGTCTTTGTGGCCATCGAACCGGCGCTGGTCTATCTGATCGCGGCCATTATGGGACGGGAAAAATGGATTCCCGGACGCATGGCCAGCATTCTCGTGGCCATGGCGGGGGTCGTTCTGGTGACACTCTCCAGACAGACATGGGGAATCGACTGGTGGATCAGTCTGATATTTGTGATCCTGACCCCTGTGGCATGGACCGTCAGCACCCTGGTCAGCAAGGAGATCGTGGCCAAATACTCCCCCGCGGTCATTCTGTCCCTGCCATGCATGATCGCCTCCCTCTGCCTGATTCCCGCGCTTTCAAAAAATTACATCCCCGCGATTCTGTCCATGGAGTCGTCCATGTGGCTGGCCCTGGGGTTTTGTATTTTTCCGGGGATGATTTTCGGATTCACGGTCTGGTACTGGTGTTTAAAGCGCATGAACGCCTCCACAATCACCGCCTCCCTGTATCTGATGCCCATCGTCACCACGGGCGGGGGGATCTTTTTTCTCGGAGAACCGATGTCATGGCTCAAAGGCGTGGGGATGTTCATCGCCATCTCCGGGCTGTGTCTGACGCATTTTATATACAGCCCGCAGCGACAAAGGCCGTCTTTCTAAGGGTTCGCCAACCGGCCCGGATGATCAAATCCGTTTAAAAAAAGCTTGGGTTTCCGCCAGCAAAACATAAAGCGACGGAAGCAACGCCAGGGTGATAAAGGTCGCGAACAGAATGCCAAACCCCAATGATATGGCCATGGGAATCAGAAAACGGGCCTGCCGCGATGTTTCGAATATCATGGGCGAAAGCCCCCCAAAGGTGGTCAGGGTGGTCAAAAAAATCGGTCTGAAACGCTGAATTCCCGCCTCCAGAGCCGCCTCCTTTGGGCTTTTTCCATCCCGGAGCCTCTGATTCGCAAAATCGACAAAGACCAGGGAATCGTTGATCACCACTCCCGAAAGCGCCACGATGCCAAACATGCTGATCACCGAGAGGCTGTATCCCATGATCACATGGCCCATGACCGCTCCGATCACCCCAAAGGGAATGCAGAGCATGATGATAATGGGCTGGGAATAACTTTTAAACGGAATGGCCAAAAGCGTGTAAATCAGAATAAGGGCCAGGCCAAGACCCGTGATCAGGCTGGCCATGCTCTCCTGGATATCCGACTGACGCCCTTTAAAACTATGGGAAAGCTCTGGAAATCGCTTCTTGATATCAGGCATGACATCGTTTTCAATAGATTTTTTAACCATTTCCGCCTGGGCCTGGGGACGCACATTGCCCGTCACCGAAATCACCCGGCGGCCATCGTTTCGAGTGATGGAGGTGTAGGCTCGTCCGGGAGTGATCTCCACGGCTTCCCGCAACAGGATTTCCCCTCCGGGAGCCTGAAGAATCAGATTCTCAAGGGTGTTTTCACTGCCCCGCTCCGATTTTGGAAGACGCGCCCGAACCGTCACCTCATCCCGACCCCGCTGATTTTTCACGGCCTCCACTCCATAAAACGCATGGCGCACCTGTGTGGCCACCTCCCGGGACGTGAGACCCATCCGCCGGCCAGGGGGAAGAATGCGGATATTCCGCTGATGTTTTCCTTTGGCGGAGCCATCGTCGATGTCGCTGACATTTGAAAATTCCGCGAGTCGGGCGGCCAGATTTATTCCGGCTTGCTCCAGAATATCCTTGTCCCGGTGGCTCAGTTGAATGGAAAGCCCCTTGCCGGAACCCGGCCCTCCCCGGTCCGATTCAAAGGTAATGGACTCCAGACCGGCGGTGTTTCCCATGGCCTCGGCCCACAGTATGGAGACCTTTTCAGTGTTCAGGGGCCTGACCTCAGGCTCTGTAAGGTAAAACCGAACAGAGATATTGTTTCCATTCACGCTGGAAAATATCCCTTTGGACAGACTCTTCCCGCCATTTTCATCCCCCACCTTTTGGGCGGCGGCCACCAGTCGGCCCTCCACGGCCCGAAGCCGGGACTCTGGAACCCCGTGGGGGAGGACCGCCTCGCAATAGGCGTAATCCGACTCCACCTTGGGAAACATCTCCATTCCCAAACGTCCTGAAGAGACATATCCAAAGGCGGCCATGAGCATGCCCAGACCCAGCGCGATGACGGAATAGCGATGGCCCAACGCCCATTTTAAAAACGCCCCGTAGCGAACCCGGACAAACTCTTCAAACCATCGGCTAAACCGTTTTTGCCATCGGGCGAGAACATTCAATCGACCCGGCTGCCTCTCCTTTTTTGTATGAGCCAGGTGGGCGGGCAGAATAAACAGGCTTTCCACCAGGGAGATGGCAAAAACGCTCACAACCACCAGGGGAATATATTTAAATATTTTGCCCATGGTCCCGGGCACAAAAAACATGGGAAGAAACGCCACCATATTGGTCAAAACGCTAAAGACCACCGGAGTGGAGACCCCCCGGGCGCCGGTCACCGCCGCGTCAAAAAAATACATCCCCCGGCGACGAAAGTGATGAATATTTTCACCCACCACCACCGCGTCGTCCACAACGATTCCAAGGGTGATGATAAAGGCGAACATGGTGATCATATTGATGGAGACGGGCAGATTGCCCAGAATCAGAAACGACCCCAGAAACGAGATGGGAATTCCCAGACTCACCCAAAACGCCAGGCCCGCCTCAAGAAAAAGAGCCAACAGAATAAAGACCAGAATCAGGCCAAGGAACGCGTTTTTCAGCAGAAGGTCGGCGCGTTGTTTAAATACCTCGGACGAGTCCCGCGTCACTTCCAAATCAAGTCCCTGGGGCAACTCCCGTTTCAAGCGTTCCATCACCCCTATGGCCGCGGCGGCCAACTCCATCGGCGTCTGCTTCCCCACCTGATACACCTCGATGAGAACCGCTTTTTTTCCATTGTAAAAGGCCCAGGAATCGGTCTCTTCAAACCCGTCGGAGACCTCGGCCACATCCCCCGCCAACACCTGGGCGCCGCTGGCCTCGGTCAGCAAAGGGAGCCGGGCGTATTCATCCGCATAATCCCGGCGGTCGTCCATGCGCACCAGAATATCCCCGGCTTCGGTTTTCAAGGAGCCTCCCCCCATTTCCACGGACGCCGCGGCCAGGGTATTGGCGATGTCATTCAGGGTGATTCCATACCGGCGCAAGCTGGCCTGGGAGGCCTCCACATGAATTTCATGATCCCGGACTCCGCTCAACTCCACCCGGGTGATGTTCGGATCCAGAAGAAGGGCGTCCCGGACCTGCTCCGCCGCTTCCCGCAACGTCGTCTCGCTGGTCTCACCGAAAAGAGCCATGGTGATGATATCCCGGTCCCTCGACGCAATGACCACCATCGGGTCCAGCGCGTCCTCAGGGAATGTGTCGATGCGATCCACCTCGCTTTTTATCTCCTGCCACATCCGATTGATATTGGTCCCATCAATGGCCTCGACATTGACCGTGGCCATCCCCTCGGATGCGATGGAAGAGATTTCATCCACCCCATCAACGTCCTTCACCGCCTCTTCAATGGCAAGTATGATTCCGTTCTCCACCTCCTGGGGACTGGCGCCAGGATAGCCCACCGATATCGTCACCATCTCCAGATCAAATTCAGGAAAAACCTCCTGTTTGATTCCGATGGCCGCCAAAAGACCGCCAACCATCAACACAACCATGAGAAGGTTGGCGGCCACCGGATTGCCCGCCATCCATGAAATGGGGCCGCGCCCCTTTCTGTCCGACATATCTGAGCTCATTTCCGTTTATCCTTTGCGCCCTTCGTTTGGGCGCCGGCATGTTCCGGGCGGTTTTCCCGGTCATTTTCGTTGCCATTTTCCGGGTCGTTCAACATCAGGCGCATCCCGTCCACAGGCAACGCCAGATCAGAGACAATGGCCATTTCCCCGGCCCCAAGACCCTCTTTAACCAGAACCACGCCATTTTCCTTCCATGCCAAAACAACCTTTCGAACGCTCAATCTCCCCTGGTCATACACCCAGACGGTATTCCCGTCCCGCAAGGCGGCGCGGGGCAACGGAATCACAGAATGAATCGTTTTTCCAAAAAATTGAACCGACACATAATCGTCCAATATAAGCGCGGACAAGGCCCCGGTTTTCCCCAATCCCAATGGGTTGTCAACCCTGACAATCACCGTGGCCATGCGGGTTTTTTCCGCCAGCTTGCCCGTCACGCGAATCGCCCTCCCCTCCCGGACCCCGTCCCCGGATTGGGAATAAACCAACGCCCGCGATCCTTTTTCAAGGTCGATGTCAAGCATGGAGAGACGATCCATGGGGGTCGCGGCCTCCACCCAGTATTCATCGGCGCTGACAATGGAGGCGATGGCGCCCTGGGCCGTGGCCAGGGACCCGACCTCCACATGATTTTCGATGACCAATGCGTTAAAAGGGGCGATGATCACCGTCCGTTCACGATTCAGCCGGGCTTTCCAGAGATCCGTCTCGGCCGACGCCACAGTGGCGCGGGCTTTCTTTAATTGCGGCTCTCGGGTGATCAGACCGGTTTCATCCATTTGCGGCGCCCCATTTTCAGACAGAATTCGCAACTCCTCACGGGCGATGCGCTGGCTCCCCTCCTCAATCATGAGATCGGCCCGCGCCTTTTCCAACGCGCCTTCGGCCTTCTTTTCATCGGCCTGATAATCGGAGGAATCGAGCCTGACCATCTCGGCGCCTTTTTCAATATAGCCTCCAGGGGTCAACTGGTCTGATATTTTTATCACTTCCCCGGTCACTCTGGATCGTATGGAGACCATGCGGGAGGGTTTCACCACTCCCATGACCGACATTTTTGCCTGAACATCCTGCGATTTGAGATGAATCACATCCACCGCCGCGATGCTGACCTCCAAAGCTTTTCGTTCAAGGGTCGGGGCGGAGCTTTTAAAATAGACCAAAGCGGCCGCTCCCACCGCGATGAAAAGCGCTGGAGCCAACAGTTTAATGACCGCATTACGGCCCGATTTTTTTTTCGTCTCACTCATTTTATTTCTAATCTCCCTGATCGTTTCGCCAAACCGTCATTGTTCGCCATATCCTCGGCCCATTCCCCGCCAAGGGCGCGAGCCAACGCCACCCGGGCCTTTGCCCGAAACGCCTTTTCAAGCGCCAGTCGTCGCTCAAGGCTCTGAACCCCGGTCAAGGCGTTCAAATATGAAACATAGTCTCCCCGCCCGTTCAAATAAATCAACAAGGCGTCTTGGGTGGTGGCGCGGGCCGCCTTGATCTGATCTTCCAAAAGCCCCACATGAACATTCCTGAATTCTTCCCCGGCCATGCTGTCTTCGACCTCTTTCACCGCCTTGGCCACGGTCTGGGCATAAAGCGCCAGCCGCTCTTTGGCCACGGCCCGGGTCCGCTCCACTTCCGCGCCCCGGCGCCCCCCGTCAAAGATGGGGCCGGTCAGGCTGGCTCCCAGGCTGGATATCCATTGGTTAAAAAGAAGATGAAGCGCTCCGCTGGAAAAAAGCGATTGGGCGGACAAGGATATGGACGGAAGGCGATCCGAGCGGGCCGCCGACACTTCCCAGTCCGCGGATTTCAGACGCAACCCCGCGGCGCGCACATCCGGGCGCTGGGCCAGAAGATCCGCCGGAAGACCGGCGCGCGGCATGGGAACCCATTGGGGAAGGGTCGTCTGCTCGATTTCAAGCCCCTGGGCCGACGCCATGCCCAAAACAAACGCCAGACTGGTCATCAATTGGCGCTCCTCAAGACGCAACATGGGCGCTTCCGCCTTTATGGCGGCCAGGGCCTCTATCTGCTGTGAAATGTCAAAGGCCTTTCCCATGCCGTTGACAAAACGGGTTTTTTGGATATTCAAAAGATTTTGGGCGTTTTCGATCTGTTTTTCCAGTATGACGATCTGTTGGCGGACGGAGATGACATCAATCCAAAGCTCCGCCGTCTTGGCGGCCACGGTCACCGCGGCCGCGGCCAGGTCTTCTCTGGCCGCCTCTATTTTCACGGCTCCAGACCGGCGCATGGCCTTAACCCGGCCCCACAGATCTATTTCATAAGAGGCTCCCAATCCAAGGGTCCACGCCTCTTCGCTGGAAACCGCCGTGTTTTTGGACGAGGCTGATTTTATACGGGTCGCGGTGGTCTGGACGCCCGAATTGTGATTCAAGGCGGGCCAGGCCGACGAGTCGGTTTTCCGGGCCGCGGCCCAGGCCTGGGCAAATCGAGCTCTGGCGGTCTCCACGTCGAAACTGCCGGCCAACGCTCGCGCCACCAGACGGCTTAATTCATCATTATCAAAAAATCCCCGCCATTTCCGGTTCATGGACCCGGCGTTAGGATCTCTCTGAGCGGCGTAAAGGGAATATTTCGAGGGCATCTCAATGGGCGATTCATGGCGCGTCGCGGGTTTAAACATAACGCACCCGCCAAAAATCAGAAACGCGGCCATGACGCCGGCAAATTTAAACATGAATCTCTCCCGATCAGGTGATATTTTTTTTTTTGAAACCTCCCGGCGCCCATGACAAACGCGCCGGAGGCGTTTTCAACGAGTCCTATCCTGGGGGTTCGCTGAAAATGTAACGTTATTTTTCAGCGAACCCTAAGAAAAGTCTTTGGGCAAAAGCGCGAAATGGACATCTGGAACATGCTTTTTAATGCGTTCGCCGGCCTTTCCCCCGGACAGATCAATCAAGACAATGGCGGCCAGAATGGCCAGCCCGAGCTGTTTGGCGATTTCAACGGCCTGTATGACTAAATCCCCGGTCACCGCGGCGTCATTGACGATCACCACCGAATCGCCCTCTTGAATATTTCCCTCCAGCTGGCCTTTGATTCCATGTTCCTTCGGCTCTCTTCGAATCACAAAGGCCTCCAGGGGGTCGTTTTTCAACCCGGACGCAAAGGCTACGGCCATGGCCACCGGGTCGGCTCCCGTTGTCAAACCGCCGATTCCAGCGGGCGCAAGCTTTAGCGCCTGGATGGTTTCATAGATCAGCTCCCCGATCAAAACCTGGCCGAAGGGATCGTAGGTGACTCTCTTCATATTAAAAGACGGCGACACATCGCCTTGGGAATTTTTAATCCCTTTTTCAATAAACAGATCAATCAGCTCTTTTTTCCCGCGCGCTTGCAAGGCCATTGAAAACATCTCCATTTCAATGGCGCGGCGTCCATTCGCCGCGCCGCTTTATTTTAATAGTAAAAATTTAATAGTCAAAGCAGTGGATCGGATTTTTTACGACGCCATCATCATTAATAATAATAAAACCCGGATTTAAAGCAGTCCGCTTGAATTAACACATTTTTTTTTTCTTTGCCATCTTAATCTTTAAAATTTTATCTTGACACCCTCGCGCCATGAAATAGGGGAGGAAAGGGGCCGACGATCCATCCCCGGCTTTGCAAACCGCCCTGGCGCGACGCCCGGAAAAGAATATCTCTTGAATTTCGATTTCCATTCTTGTAGGATACGCCCGATGTGCGTTCATTTGTTTTTGCGCGTTTATTTTATTCGACGTATTTTAACTATTTTTACCCGCAAGGAGGAAAAAATTGAGCATTCGTGACAAAGTGGCGGTCACCTGCGCATTGACCGGAGTTTTGACAGACCCCGCCAGATTCAATGTGCCGAAAACCCCTGATGAGATGGCTGAAGCGGCTGTGGAGGCCCATAACGCCGGAGCCTCTATTCTTCACTGCCATTTCCGAGACCAGAGACAGGGCCTGGGGGCGCTCCCCACATGGGATATAAAAATGGTGGGGGATATTCTGGCCGCCATCAAAAAACGGCTGCCCGAAATCATCATATGCATGAGCACCGGGGTGGTGGGGGATGACATTTCCGGCCCGAGCGCCTGTCTGGAAACGTTCAAACCTGAAATGGCGGCCTGCAACGCCGGTTCCCTGAATTACCTGAAAGTCCGGAAAGACGGATCCTGGGCATGGCCCCCCACTCTTTTCGACAACCCCGTGGAAAAAATCGAAAAATTTTTAACGGTCATGACCGCCCACAACATCATCCCCGAATTCGAATGTTTCGACGTCGGAATTGTTAGAAGCGTCTCTTTGTTCAAGGCGAACGGCATGTTTCAGGGGGACGCCCACCTGTCGTTTGTCATGGGCGTGGACAGCGGAATGCCCCCCAACCCGGACATTCTCCCCATCCTTAAAGCGGAGTTGCCAAAACGATCCGCCTGGCAGGTCATCGCCACCGGTCCGGGCCGGGAAAAAATCTGGGATCTTCACCGCCGTTGTCTGGAGTTGGGGGGAAATATCCGAACCGGCCTGGAAGACACATTCTACCTGCCCGACGGAAATCGGGCCTCGTCAAACGGCCCCCTGGTCGAGGCACTGGTGACCATCGCCAGAGAAACCGGCCGGGAGCCCGCCACCATAGCGGAAACGCGTGAGATGCTTGGAATAACATAATTTTTTCACACACAAAAACGGTTAAAAAATAAGGAGAAGACATGGAAAAAAAGATATGGCATCCATCATACGCTCCGGGAGTCCCGACAAGCCTGGATTATCAAGAGGTTACCATTTCCCAGGCCCTGACCCGATCGGCGGCCCGATTCCCGGATTCCACGGCGTTAAACTACATGGGGAAAAAAATAACCTACAAAGCCCTTGACGATCTTGTGGACCGTTTCGCGGGGGCGCTTCTGAAGATGGGCGCGGGACCTGGGGATAAAATAGGGGTCTGCCTCCCCAGCATCCCCCAGATGGTCATTTCCAACCTGGCGATTTTCAGGATTGGCGCCGTGTCTGTTCAAAACAATCCCCTTTACACCGAACGGGAGCTGGCATACCAGCTCAACGATTCCGATTCAACCATGGTCATCACCCTGTCTGTTCTGGTTCCCCGCATGCTGAGCGTAAAACCCAAAACCGGGATCAAAAAAATCATCGCCTGCCACATCCATTCCTGGCTCCCCTTTCCAAAAAAACAGCTTTTTCCCTTTGTGAAAAAAGAGATGTTCCGAAAAATCGAAGAGACCGAGGATGTTTTGGATTTCACCCGCCTGATAGATGAGAGCCCTCCGGGGAAACCCCCCGAAAAAAGCCGATGGGACGACCTGGCCGCGCTGATCTACACCGGAGGAACCACCGGGGTCAGCAAAGGCGTGATGCTGACTCATTCAAACTTAAGTTGCCAGGTTCAGCAGTTTTTCGCATGGTTCCCGGACACCGAGCCCGGCAAGGAGCGGATTCTTGGAAATTTTCCCATTTTCCATGTGGCCGGCTTCAGCATCATCCAGAATCTGGTGATATGGGGGGCATGGGAAAACATCATGGTTCCACGGCCCGAGCCAGAAATAAACATTCAGTTGATCAAAAAATGCGCCCCCACTTTTATTCCGGCGGTTCCCACGATCTTTACCGGTCTTTTGGCCCATCCGGATTTTAAAAAATTGGATTTTTCATCTGTCAAGGGCTTTTTTTCAGGCGCCGCGCCCCTGGCGGCGGACACCATACGAAATTTGCGGGAGATCACCGGGGGCCTGATCTGCGAGGCCTACGGCGCCACTGAGACCAGCGCCATGGCGACCCTCACCCCCTGGGGAGGAGAGATAAAGCCCGGCACGGTGGGAATCCCGGTGGCCGACACCGACGTGAAAATCGTCGGCATCAATGATCCTGAAAAAGACATGGAGATCGGGAGCGAAGGGGAAATCCTCATCAAAGGCCCCCAGATTATGGCCGGGTATTATAAAAAACCGGACGAGACAAAGGCGGCCATCAAAGACGGCTGGTTTTACACCGGCGACATTGGAAAATTTGACGACGACGGCTATCTGTCCATTGTGGATCGAAAAAAAGACATGATCATCGCCGGGGGATACAACATATACCCGGTGGAGTTGGACGGGATTCTCTTTGATCATCCCGAAATCCTGGAAGCCTGCGTCGTGGGAATTCCCGACGACTACCGGGGGGAAACGGTCAAGGCCTTCATCGTCCGGCACGAGGGGAGCGATCTGACCAAAGAAGAGGTGATCAAATATTGCAAACAGAATCTTGCGGCATACAAAATTCCAAAAATCATAGAATTCATTGACGAGCTTCCCAAAAGCGCCGTGGGCAAAATTTTAAGACGCGAGCTAAGGGACATGGATATGAAAAAATAACGTCGCATTCTGGATACGCTCGCAAAAAACCTCGAAATGGCCGGGGAACCGCCCAACCCCTCCGACGCCCTTTTTCCCCCAGGTGATTTTTTTCCCAGGTGAAAATTTTTCCCCAGGTGGAAAAAGGGCGTTGACACGGGGGCCTGTTTCATATAGTCAAAGCAACGGGTCGCAAGGCGGACATCGCCGCGCATAAAGATACATCAGACCACAAAAAAAATAAAACATAGAGGAAAAAAAGTGAGCAAACCACTGGTTATTGTCGAATCCCCCGCTAAAATACGAACCCTGCAAAAGCACCTGGGCAAAGAATACAACGTGGCGGCGACTGTGGGGCATATCATGGATCTTCCTTCCAAGGAGATCGGAATTGACATTGACAATGGCTTCAAACCGAAATACACCCATATTCCGGGCAAAACCAAAGTCATAACAGCCCTTAAAAAGGCCGCGGGCAACACCTTTGACATCTATCTCGCCCCTGACCCCGACCGGGAAGGGGAGGCCATCGCATGGCATGCGGCCGAGGCGCTGAAAAAAAAAGGGCGGCGGTTTCACCGGGTTCTTTTCCATGAACTTACAAAAACAGCGGTGCTTGAAGCCATCAAATCCCCCATGGAGCTGGACCCCAACAAGTACGAAGCTCAAAAAACGCGACGGATACTGGATCGGCTGGTGGGCTACCGGATATCCCCTCTTTTGTGGCGCAAGGTCAAAGGAGGATTAAGCGCCGGCCGGGTCCAGTCGGTGACGGTCCGAATCATCTGCGAAAGGGAGCGGGCCATACATGCCTTTGTCTCCGAGGAATATTGGTCCATCACCGCCCTTCTGGAAGCGGACGCGCCCCCCCCTTTAACGGCCAAACTCACCAAAAAAAACAATAAAAAAATAGCCATCCCCAACCAGGAGGCCTCTTCGGCCATTGTCAATGAGCTGGCCAATGAAAAATATATCGTTGACAAAGTCGTCAAAAAAACAACCAAAAAAAATCCCCCGCCCCCGTTTATAACCAGCAAGCTCCAGCAGGAGGCCATTAATAAACTACGGTTCACCGCAAAAAAAACCATGATGGTGGCCCAGCGGCTTTACGAGGGCGTCGACCTGGGACCTGGGGAGCCGGTGGGTCTGATCACATACATGAGAACCGATTCGGTCCGCATATCCGCGGAGGCGGCCAATGAGGCGCTGGCCTTTATAAAAGAGACATTCGGAGGCGAGTACGCCCCTGCCAAGCCGAGGTTTTTTAAAAACGCCAAAAAAGCCCAGGACGCCCATGAAGCCATCCGGCCCACCTCGGTCTTTAACTCTCCGGAAAAAATCGCATCCTCCCTCACAAAGGATCAGCTCTCCCTTTACACTCTGATATGGAAACGCTTTGTCGCCTCCCAGATGAGCCATGCGCTCATCGACAAAGTCTCCATCACTGTAAAAGCCGGGGCCTATCAATTCTCCGCCGGGGGGTCCACGGTTAAATTCCCAGGGTTTATGGCCCTTTACACACCATCCGACGCTGAAAAAGAGACTGCGAAAAAACAGCTCCCCAAACTTCGGGAAGGCATGGAGCTGGCTCCCAAAAAGATCGAGCCAAAACAGCATTTTACCGCTCCTCCGCCGCGATTTTCCGAAGCGTCTCTGGTCAAGGAGTTGGAGGAAAATGGAATCGGACGCCCCAGCACTTACGCGGCGATATTATCGACCATCAGAAACAAAGGGTATGTGGATTTTATCAGCGGGTATTTCCGCCCCAGCGAATTGGGATTTATTGTCAACGATCTTCTGGTGGAAAACTTTCCCGATGTCGTCAACGTCGATTTCACCGCGCGCATGGAGGACACTCTGGATAAAATAGAGGCCGCCTCAGAAAGCGCCCCGGATGTCCTGTCCAAATTTTACGGCCCCTTCAACGAGAAAGTGGACGCCGCCGTCACCGACATGCTGAACATCAAAGGCGTCGGTTTTTCCACCGAATTAAAATGCCCCGAATGCGGGGTTTCACTGCATTTGAAGGTCAGCAAGTACGGGCCGTATCTGGCCTGCGACGCCTATCCCGACTGCTCCTACACCAGCGACTACGTCCGGGATGAAAAAGGGGTCATCAAACCCATGGAATCGCAAAGCGCGGCCCAGGCCGTTCAACAAAATTGCTCCAAATGCGACAGTCCCATGGTTGTAAAAAGGGGGAAATTTGGCGAGTTTCTGGCATGCTCCAAATACCCGGACTGCAAAAACACCCTGTCGATCAACTCAGGCCACAATGGAAAAACAACCGGCGTGAAATGCCCTGAAAAAAAATGCGCCGGCGATGTGGTGGAGAGAAAATCCAAACGCGGAAAAATATTTTATGGGTGCAGCGCATTCCCCGAATGCAAATTCGCCACATGGGATAAACCCATCGCCCAAGGCTGCCCCCAATGCGACTCCATCTACCTTCTTGAAAAAACGACTAAAAAATCCGGAACCCGCAGAGTCTGCCCTGACAAAGCCTGCGGATACACATCGGAAAAAATAATTTAAATGGACTCGTCTCTATTTTTAAAACCCATGATTTCAAACGGAGCGCCTGAAGATTTCAGGCCGCGGCATAACGATGAATAAAACGCCTGACATTCGCCTCAAACCCGACCTTGGCGTCACATTGGCGGGAGTTGAGCTTTCAAACCCGGTCATGACCGCGTCGGGAACCTTCGGCTATGGCCTGGAATTTTCCGAGATTTTCGATCTTCGCCGTCTGGGGGCCATTGTCGTCAAAGGCCTTTCCATGAAACCGTCAAAGGGAAATCCGCCCCCGAGAATTGTGGAGACCGCCGGGGGCATGTTGAACTCCATCGGCCTTGAAAATGTGGGAGTTGAGGCGTTTGTCAACGAAAAGATGCCGTTTCTGAGAAACACAGGCGCCCCGATCATCGCAAACATCTACGGCAAACGCGTGGAGGAGTACGCCATGCTGGCGGAAAGGCTGGATGATGTCCGGGGAATTTCATTTATAGAGATCAATATATCCTGCCCCAATGTGCGCGCCGGAGGCATGGCATTCGGAACAGACCCCGACTGCGCGGGAGAAGTGGTCTCATCGGTCAGAAAAAAAACCTCTCTGCCGCTGATCGTCAAGCTGAGTCCCAATGTTTCGGACATCGCCTCCATCGCAAAAAGAGCCCAGGAGGAAGGCGCCGACGCCCTTTCGCTGATCAACACCCTGGCGGGAATGGCCATTGATATCAAAACCCGCGCCCCAAAACTGGGCGGCGTGACCGGGGGGCTTTCAGGACCGGCCATAAAACCCGTGGCGTTGCGCATGGTATGGGAAACCTCCAAAGCCGTGGATATCCCTGTGATTGGCATCGGGGGCGTCATGACGGCGGATGACGCCATTGAATTTTTCATGGCGGGCGCCACGGCGGTTCAGGTCGGCTCCGCCAGTTTCATCAATCCAAATGTGACGATGGATATCATAGACGGCATAGAAACGTTCCTGCTGGAAGAAAAATTAAATGGCGTCAAAGATATCATCGGCGCGCTTAAAATACCATAAACCGGAATAAAACTGTTTTTTTTCGACAATATCTCTGGCGCATCGACTCAATGTCACTCAAATCACTTGACAATATTTCATATATTTGTGTAAACATATATCCATAATATATATTTATCCGCCGGTGTTCCACCATTTCAGAAAAGCGGTCCAAAGGAAGACAGACTCTTTAAAGGGTTCGCTGAAAAATAAATGACACTATTTAGCGAGTCCTTAACTTGATGGCGTTGTTTAAAAATCCGATTCACTGCGTCCGGCGTTTTTTTGCCCGCGCATGTGGCCAACGTTTCGCTTGAAAAACCCGCGCGCGCCGGTTATCGAATTTTTCGATTTAACCCGCCCGCGCTTTTTTACGAGTTCGTCAATATTTATAAAACCCATTTTGATAATCGCCTTGACAAACATGGATATTCGGGATAAAATGACAGGGTTTAAAAATAGAAAATCAGAGGGGGGTTTGTGTGTGTTCATTCTATATTGATATCAAAGGAATGGCAAAATAAAAGGCTCGTTTTATGGCGCCATCAAAACTGATTTACCAATATAAAAAAACACCTACTTTAATAAGCGAAATTGGAGGTCGTCAATGAAAAAAAGTTTTGTTGTAATCAATCTAATCAGTATATTATTTATCTTCTCATTCCTTTTTGGGAGTTGCGCTGGAAGATCTCAAGCTGTCCTGGAAGATTTCCAGGAAGTGGGGGCGACGATCGGAGAGGGAGAAGAATTTAATCCCGACGCGCCCGTTGTGGATTTTCCCCAGGAAATCGCCGTTGCCGAGCCGGTGGAAAACGCCGAAGCGTTTCCCCAGGCTGTAGTTCAAGACGAAATTCAGGCGGAAATTCAAGCCGAAATTCAAGCCGAAATTCAAGCCGAAGTTCAAGCCGAAGCCGCTGACGCCAACGTTGCGGCGCCCCTTCCCCCGAAAGTCGCCGCTCCCAATTATACCGTGGATGCTGGCGCGATTCAGTTGGATGCGGGAGACTGGTATCCCGAGGTAAAGGCCACGCTGGAAAATTTAATCGCCCGAAATGCGGGACAAGGCAAAAAAGTTATTTTTGATTTTGACAACACCCTGCTCTGCCGCGACATGGGCGAAGCCCTGTTTGCCTCAATGACAGGAGACAAAAAAATAACGTTGAAAAACATTCCCGCCAATATCACCCCATCTGGAAAATTGAACAACACCCGGGTTGATATTGGAGATTTCAAAGACCCGACAGAATTTTACACCAATTTTCTTTCCGCCACAAAAGAACAACCCGAAGAACTGTCCCCTTATTCCAACGGCTATATATGGCTGACCCAGGTAATGGGCGGCATGACCCCGGCCGATGTGGTCAGCTCTACGGAAAAAGCGTATGCAAACGGAATCGCAAAGCTTGACAGAACCTATCCGAATCTTCAGGAAACAAAAGTAAACGGATATTATCAGCCGTTTTTCTACGATGAAATGGTTGACCTTGCCGGGTTGCTTTTAAAAACCGGTTACGATGTTTACATCTTTTCAACAAGCAACACATGGGCGGTTCGCTGGATGGTTTTAAAACATCTGAATCCAATGATCCAAACCAAATACGGCAAAGATTTCAGCATCGCTCCTGAAAATGTCATTGGCATCAGCGTTCTGGTTGAAGACAACCGAACCGGAATCATGCATCAGGACTCCCTTCTGGCAAAGACCAATGAGCCCTATGCGAATATGGACATCACTGAATTGACGAATTACAGACTGACCACCCAGGTGGTCTATCCCCTGACCGGCTATTTCGGACAACTGGCGAATATATTTAAATTCGTCAGCTACGGAAGACCCTTTTTGGTGGCGGGCGACAGCCCCAATGACCATCCCATGCTGAATCAGGCTGAAAACAGACTCTGGATCACCCGTCTGGAAAAACTGGACTACCAGGAAAAAACACTCGGTCTGATTGAAAATTCACTTCCCGGAGAGTGGATGCTGCAACCGGTTCTTTCCAACGAATCTCCCGGTTTTGTATCTTCTCAGGAGAATGTGAACAAGCGACTTCATGCAAAGCCGTTCCAGAAGAAAGTCCCGAATTCGACGATTAAATTGATCAAGAACGCCGGTAAACTCCAGAATTTCTAAGCGTCTTTTGGTTTGCCAAAAATTGTTTAATTTAATGCCATCATAGCGTTAAAAAAAAACAACTCGAAAAAAAGCGAAAAAGTCATATCCAACGATTTTTTCGCTTTTTTTTTTGCGTTTGGGAGTCTATCGAATGAGTCTATCGAATGGGTCAGGCAAATGGGTCAGGCAGGCGATTTAGGAAGTGAGTAGAAATAAGTGATGCACACACAGATTGCGCCGGATTTTTATTCGTTTTCAAGGCGGGTCTTGGCGCGCATAACGGGTGATGTAAGCCTTGACCCAACCCAAAAAAAACGGATAAAAAGACAAGCAAAATGTGTCCGTTATTTCTACTTACTGACTTAGGGCTCGCTTGAAAAATAACTTTAGATTTTGAGGGCGGATTCATCCTGCCAGGCTCATCCTATATGAATGGGTTATAAAAAATCGGCGGGTCCAGATATGCCTTACGTTTTTATGCCCACGCATATCGAATGGATCAGGCAGGCGACTTAACCCCCAAAATTGGTAATTTATTTTTCAGCGAACCCTAAATGCCGCCCCATCTTCCACTGGAATGCATCTGGCCGATCTCCCCCATTTTTTTCTTGAAGGAGTCAAGGGTTTCCTGAAAACTTTTCCCCGTATGCTTGGAGATGTTCTCAAGGATTTTTTCGGAAAGGAAAAACACATGGGGAGCCAACTGTGAATCTTTGACCCAGGAAACATTCTTCGGCGCAAACATGACCAGCGCGGTCAAAACAGTGGTCACGACAAGAATCCCTTTGAGCGCCCCAAAAAGAGCCCCTGCCATGCGGTCCAATCCCCCGAGAGAAACCGCTTTCGCCAAATATTTCACCATGGAACCGATCAGCGCCGCTCCAATCAAAACCACGGCAAAAACCATGATGAAACCGACCATTTTCCCATATGAAAAATCAGGAATCCAGTTTTCAATCAGCGTGGCCGCCGTTTTGTAATACATCAAAGAGAGGTACAACCCGCCCAAAATCCCCGCCAGCGACACAAGCTCTTTGATTATCCCTCTGGAAAATCCCCGAACCAAAAAAACAGCGACGACAACGACTATCCCTATATCCATTGGATTCATCATGATGTGATATGCTCCAACCTTTTTTTAAAATTGTGAAAAGACCCAAATGGGCGCCCCGGAAAATGCCCGCCGCGCCCCGCGTCGTAGTTTGAGTGTGTGGAATGGATGGTTCAGGCCTCTTGGGACTTTCCATAATTTCATCAAATTTACGATATGTATCAGATATTTATGTCTAACAAGCCACCGTTTTCCCGTCAAGCTGTTTTTATATTTAAAACGTTTTTTTTTAAATGACGATTGCATTTTTTTTATCAATCATGATACATAGACGGCATGAAAAGAAAAGAAAAATCAGAGTTAAAACAGACCGCCATGACCTTTCCCGACATTGATCTTGCCTGCCGCCTTTTTGGCGAGCACAACGGAAACTTAAAACGAATCGCCGATGAGACGGAAATTAAAATCAATGCCCGGGGCGAAAAAGCCTTTTTAAATGGAGACGCCATCGGAGTCGATCTCGCTGAAAATATACTAAATCAACTCTACGGGCTTTTGAAAGACAAGTACCCGGTTTACAGCGCCGATGTGGATCATGCCATCCGGATTTTAAAATCCAACCACCGCGCCCGCCTCAAAGAAATTTTTATGGATTCAATTTTAATCACCACAAAAAACAAATCCATCGTCCCTAAAAGCAGCGCTCAAAAAGAATATATCGACGCCATCAGAAGCTCGGATTTGGTTTTTGGAATTGGCCCGGCTGGCACGGGAAAAACGTACCTCGCCATGGCCATGGCGGTCTCAGCCCTTAAAAAAGGGACCGTTGATCGGATTATACTGACGCGCCCCGCTGTGGAGGCCGGGGAAAACCTCGGTTTTCTGCCCGGCGATCTGGCGGAAAAGATTGATCCCTATCTGCGGCCCCTGTACGACGCGCTCCATGACATGATACACTTTGAAAAAGCCGCGAGCCTGATGACCCAGGGCATCATTGAGGTGGCCCCCATCGCGTTTATGCGGGGAAGAACCTTAAACGATTCATTTATTATACTCGATGAGGCGCAGAACACCTCCACGGAACAGATGAAAATGTTTTTGACCCGGATCGGTTACAACTCAAAGGCCGTGGTCACCGGGGACATCACCCAAATTGACCTGCCTCCCCAGAAAGATTCCGGCCTGATACAGGCCAAATCGATTTTGCGAGACATTGAGGGAATCTCCTTTGCTTTTTTTTCCGAAAAAGATGTGATACGGCATAAACTGGTGCAAAAAATCATCCAGGCCTATGAAAAATCGGATCAGGCCCGCCCTGACCAAAGGAGGTCTTAAAAGCAGATGACCATTTTCATTGAAGACATCCAAAGCGGCTGGGACATGGATCATAAAAATGTGGAAGATACGGCCGCCAGAATATTAAATGCGTTGGATTGCCCCGAAGGGGAGCTTTCCATACTGTTGGTCGATGATGAAAAGATCGCTGAAATAAATCAGAAATATCGAAACCGCATGGGGCCGACAAACGTCATTGCCTTTTCCATGCGCGAGGGGGAATTTTCCGGGATCAACCCTGAGCTTCTGGGGGATGTCGTCATTTCCCTGGAGACGGTGGAAAAAGAGGCGAACGCCGCCGGAATCGACTTTGAAACCCGTTTTTTCGAGCTTCTTGCCCATGGCGTTCTTCATCTGTTCGGTTACGATCATGAAGCGTCGGATGCCATGCATGAAAAAATGGAGCGAAAGACCGACGAGATTTTAAAAAAAATCAACCTGTAAAAAAATAAGGAAGACATCATGCCGGAATTGGTTGTGAACGTGGATCATATAGCGACGTTGAGGCAGGCCCGAAACACCTCTTACCCGGACCCTGTGGCGGCCGCCGCGCTGGCGGAGCTGGCGGGCGCCCACGGCATCGTGGTTCACCTTCGGGGAGACCGAAGACACATACAGGATCGCGATGTGAGGATTCTACGGGAAACCGTCCAAAGCCGACTCACCCTGGAGATGGCCGCGACCCCTGAAATGCTTGAAATCGCACTCGAGATAAAGCCGGACGCCGTGACTCTGGTCCCGGAAAAAAAAGAGGAATTGACCACGGAGGGGGGCCTGGACATGGTCAAAAACAATGTCTCGGAATATGTCAACGCCTTGAAAAACGCCGAAATCCCGGTATGCATTTTCATTGATCCCAATTTTGATCAGATCAAAGCGGCCCACGCGGCCGGGGCCGACATGATTGAAATCCACACCGGAGCATTCTGCGACGCAAAAACAAAAGCGGAAGGCAAAAAAGAGTTTGCCACCATTTCAGAGGCGGCGTCATTCGCGGCCCGCCTCAATTTGATTGTAAACGCCGGGCATGGCATATGCTACAACACCATCCGGGCGTTCAAACAGATCAAAGAGATACACGAATTCAGCATCGGACACAGCATCATTTCCAGGGCTTCGCTTGTGGGCATTCAAAAAGCGGTCAAAGAGATGCTCTGGCTGATGGGCTGATGGGATCATGTTTTGACACGAAAGGGCTCGCCCAAAGGGGATGATATGCGCGTGGTGACAGCGGATCAAATGAGGGAAATGGATCGTTTGACCATCGAGTCCTTTGGAATTCCGGGACGGGTTTTGATGGAAAACGCCGGACGGGGCGCCGCAAAACTGTTTATGGAAGATTTTCCCGGGCCCCTTGATGAACACCGGGTCGGGGTCATCGCCGGAAGGGGAAACAACGGGGGGGACGGGCATGTCATCGCTCGCTGTCTTCACCAGCGGGGGATAAAAACCGTTGTCTATCTTCTTTGCCGGCGGGGCGACGTCGTTGGCGACGCCGCCGCCAACCTGAGTCTCCTTGATTCCATGGGCATGGACGTTTTTGAAATTCCAGACGCCGAGGCGTTTTTAAGACACAAGGAATCATGGCTAAGACAGACTGTTTTTATAGACGCGATACTGGGAACCGGATTAAGCTCCGATGTCAAAGGGCGCATTAAAGATATCATCCGGTTCATCAATGATCTTAAACGACCTGTATATTCGGTGGACATGCCGTCAGGACTCGACTCGGACACGGGCCGGATCCGAGGCGAATGCATCCGCGCTCATGTCACCGCGACCTTTGGATTTCCCAAAATCGGGCAGGTCATTTTCCCCGGCGCCGAATATGTCGGACGACTTGACGTCGTGGACATCGGCATACCCAGGCACATCGCCGACCAGGTCCATGCCAAACAGCGCCTGATCACGCCGGAATATGTTCAGACCCTTTTCAAACCGAGAAAGCCGGACGCCCATAAAGGGGACGCCGGCCATGTTCTGGTCATCGCCGGCTCTCCGGGCAAAACCGGAGCCGCGGCCATGGCCGGGATGTCCGCCATGAGAACCGGCGCCGGACTGGTGACCATTGGAATTCCAAAAGGCATCAATCGCATCATTGAGCCCCTGGCCATTGAGGCCATGACCCTTCCCCTCCCTGAATCGGAAAACGGATCGTTGGATATCAAAGCGTTTGATGAGATACAAAAATGCGCCCAGGGCAAGCGTTGCATGGCCATCGGCCCTGGACTCGGCGTCGATTCCAGGACAAAAAAGCTGGTCCGGGCCCTTGTGGCCGACGCCCGGATTCCATTGATCATCGACGCGGACGGGTTAAACGCCCTGGCCGAAGGCGCCGGTGTTTTTAAAAAAAGCCCCGCGCCCATGATCATCACCCCTCATCCTGGGGAAATGGCGAAACTGGCCAGGACCAGCGTCAAAGAAATTCAAAAGGACAGAATCGGCTGGGCCAGACGACTCTCCCGGGATATGAACGCGCATCTGGTTTTAAAAGGCGCGAAAACAATCGTGGCGAGTCCTGACGGCGGCATCCACATCAATCCCTCGGGAAATCCGGGAATGGCTTCCGGGGGGATGGGGGACGTTTTGACCGGCGTCATCGCCGGCCTTCTCGCCCAGGGATTTGACCTGGAAGAGGCCGCTGTGTCCGGGGTTTTTCTCCACGCCTCCGCCGGGGACGATCTGGCCGAAAAACAGGGCGCCATAGGCTTTTTGGCCACCGACGTGATGGAACAGATTCCCCGCCGGATGGATGGCCTCTTTAAAAAAGGGCGACGATATTAACCATTGTATAGTCTTGGTGTATAGTCTTGGTGTATAGGCTTGGGAAAAAATAAGGGCTCGCTCAACAATAAATTCACCATGTTCAACGAATCTTTTAAAAAAAACTCCAAAGAAAAATGAAACCAGACACATTTTCAATCATGACGCATTCCTGGCAAGAGACCCAAACATTCGGAGCTCTCGTCGGATCGATGGCCAAGCCGGGTTCTGTGATTGAGCTGACCGGCGACTTGGGCGCCGGCAAAACCTGTTTTGTTCAGGGCCTTGCCCAGGGCCTTGGGATACCGGACGACTGTTATATCACCAGCCCGACCTACGCCATCATCAACGAATATCCGGGCCGGATTGATCTTTTCCACGCCGATCTGTATCGCATCAACGATCCGTTTGAACTTGAAACCATCGGATTTTATGAGAACTATGAAAAAAAGGGAGTGATGGCCATTGAATGGCCGGACCGGCTTGAAAAAACCGATTTTGATGATCATCTTCATGTCGTTATTCAAAGCGCCGGCGAAAATTCCAGAGAGATTAATTTTTTTTTTAATGGACAGAAATGGGAAAATCTGGTACTGATCCCTGTTAAATATAAAATAAAAAAAAGATTAAACGTCCAACAGAGATGATTTAAAAAAAATAAGGGGTAACAATGGCTCTTTTTGTGCAAAAATATGGCGGCACATCGGTGGCTGATATCAAGCGGATCAACAACGTCGCGGAACGGGTCCTGAAAACGTATAAAAAAGGGCATGATGTGGTGGTGGTGCTTTCAGCCATGGCCGGCGAGACGGACAAACTGCTGGAAATGGCAAAGGAGGCCGCCACGTGGCGCTCCGCCAAAAGGGAACGGGATCTTCTGGTCTCCACGGGAGAACAAAGAACAGTCGCCCTTTTGGCCATGGTGTTAGGCTCCATGGGCTACAAGGCCTGTTCGTTGCTCGGATTTCAGGCGGGCATAAAAACCGACGGCGCCCATGGAAAGGCCCGAATCGTTTCCATCGAAACCGACCGGATCAAAGAACTGCTGGAAAAACGCAACATCGTTGTCATCGCGGGATTCCAGGGAATAAGTCCAGAAGGGGACATCACCACGTTGGGACGCGGAGGATCGGACACATCCGCGGTGGCCATCGCCTCCGCCTTGGAAGCCGATGTCTGCGAAATTTACACGGATGTAAACGGGGTTTACACCGCCGATCCAAATATATGTCGAAAAGCAAAAAAACTGGACGCCGTCTCGTATGACGAAATGCTCAACATGTCCAGCCTTGGAGCCAGGATTTTACAAATCCGTTCCGTTACGTTCGCAAAAAAGTACAATGTTCCGCTCAATGTAAGATCATCATTTTCCGAGGAGGAAGGTACCATGGTTGTAAGCGAGATAGATAATCCCGGCATGGAAAGACTTTTGGTGTCTGCCATTACCCACAGCAAAGATGAAGTCCGCATCACCATTGAAGGAGTTCCGGACGAGCCGGGCATGGCGGGAAAAATATTTACCGAGCTTTCTGAAAAGTCCATTTCGGTCGATATGATCATCCAAAACACACGGGCCGGCGAAGCCACGGACCTCACCTTTACAGTCGATATGGAGAATTTTGAGCAAGCCTTTGAAATTGGAAGAAAAACAGTCAAAGAAATCAACGCGAAAAATATCTTTTATGATAAAAACATCGCCAAGGTGTCGGTCATCGGCATCGGCATGAAAGAAAATGCCGGGGTGGCCTCAAAGGTCTTCAACGCCCTGGCCAAAGAGAACATCAATATCCTGATGATCAGCACATCGGAAATACGAATTTCCTGCGTCATCGAAGAAAAATACGTCGAGCTTGCGGTTCGCATTCTTCACACAACCTTTGGGCTGGACGCGGAGTAATTTTTTTTAAAAATGCGCCGCTTCAGCAAAGACCCATTGATTTTCGCCCTTCTTTCGGGGATCGTTGTTTTTTGTCTGATTCTCTGGCGATGGGCGACTTTTTTTTAAAGGCCGGTTTTTAAAAATTTTTTTAATTTTTAAAAACCGGTTCTTTTTTATTTCTTTAGTCCCTCTTCGATCTCTTTCGCGACCCGTCTGGCCGCCTCCACGGGATCATGCGCGTCGCGTATGGGCCGGCCGATCACCAGATAATCCGAGCCGTTTTTCACCGCTTCAAAAGGCGTTGTCACTCTTTTCTGATCCCCTTTTGCAACGCCTTCCCAATGGGGCCGGATGCCTGGAGTCACAATTTCAAACGACTCCCCGAATCGGTCTTTGATTTTTTTCGATTCCCGCCCGGAGCAGACCGCCCCGGCGCACCCCGCCGAGTGGAACATCTTGGCCCGTTCAAGGACAAGTTTCGACATGTCCGAAAAAAGCGACTCCTTAAATCCCGCCTTCCGAAGATCGTCGCTTGACACGCTGGTCAGCGCCGTGACCCCCAAAACGCCGACATTCCCGCCCGCCCCTTTTACGGCGGCCTCAATCATTTCCTTGGATTCGCCGCCGTGGATGGTCACAAAATCGACCCCGATCTCGGCCACCCGTCCCATGGCTCTAAACACCGTCTCCGGGATGTCGTGAAGTTTTAAATCCAAAAAAACACGGGCGCCCCCCACCGATTTTACGACCTCCACGATGCCGGGGCCCTCCTGTATGAAAAGCTCCAGCCCCACCTTAAACATCCCCACCTCCCCGGATAAAAGCGCCGCGTATTTCTCGGCCTCTTTTTTAGAAGGGACGTCAAGGGGAAACACAATAAAATCTTTTGCCTGTTTCATTCCATCTCCTTTTAAAACCTCTTTTTTGGGGCCTTCTTTTTTTGCGCCTTCTTTTTTTACACCTTCAATGGGCATGACCCTTTTTATCCTGCCGTATCAAAGATTGTCTGGCATCAAAGATTGAGCCAGATCTGAACCCAACCGGACGGCCTGACTCAGAATCTCGTCATTCTCTTTTGCTTTTCCTCTGTCAAAAACGCCAAACAGAGTCAACTCTCCGACGATTTCATATCCCAGCGCTTCTAAGGGGAGACGCATGGCCTCCAGGGTAAATCCCATGTCGCGTTTATTTTCCTGCTCGCAAACGGCCCCGAGCGCCGCCTTTCGGCCCTGGCCCGCCAAACGACTCGACCATCCCCTTGGGCGGTTATGATCAAATTCATAAAAGCAGTACAACCGGTCGATGAAGGCTTTCATCCATGCCGTGACATTGTAGTTGTGCGTGGGGGAGACCAGGACCAGCCCTCTGGATGCGAGTATGTCGGGATAAATCAGAGACATTCCGTCTTTGAGTCCGGTGCAGATCTTATCCTTTCGGCATCTCTCGCATCCAACGCAACCCTGATATTGAAAATCCCGGAGTTGAAAGCCATTGGAATCCATGTTCTTTTCGGCGACCCCGTTGAGAATATGTTTTAAAATAATATCCGAATTCCCGCCTTTTCTGGGACTTCCCCCGATGCCCGACACCCTGGATTCGGGAGGCGCGACCCTGGCGCCTTTGCCCGCGATCTGATCATCAAAAAAACTCATGGGACCTCTTTTATGATTGTGTGATTTTGTTGTTTGGCCTCTGTGAAAAAAAACCATTTTAAAGGCCTTTTGGGTTGATCCGCCAGCATGACCCGGCATATAAACGCGGGGCATATCGTTTTTGCGGATCATACTGGAAAAAAAAGCGTTGCGCAAGGCATGTGACGAATAAATGTGGCGCCGACCTTGCGGGGCGCCGCAGGCAATTGGATGGTTTAAAAATTAATCTTGACAAATGAAAAAGATATGGTCAAGTTGATGGGAAGAATCATGATGCCCTCTCCCCTTTTTCCATGCGGGGTCGCCTAAGCTTTTGCGTTTATCACACCCATAAAAAAAAGGTTGCAATCATGCCAAAAGAACTGAAACCGATCAAAGGCGTAAATTTTACGACCTGGTCCACAAAAAAAGAAGAGGTGGCGGCCGGCCATGACATTGAAAAAACGCTGCTGGCCGAAGGCGCCGAATTCAGAGAGAAAAATCCGGCCCATCCCCCGTGGCTGGCGGCTCGCCAACCCTTTGCCCTCAACCGGGAAACCGTGAACAAAATCAAAGACATCGGTCGGGCGACCTTTTCTTATTTCGACGCCATTCAACGGCTCTACCCCGATTCCCCGGCCGTGCGACAGGTGATAGACGCCGGGATATCCGAGGATCTGCGAGGGCTGGATTTGGATAAAAAACTGACCACGTTCCGGTTCGATATGATCATCGAAAACGGGGAGCCCATGATCGGCGAAGTGGAGGAGGTCTATAGCGCCATCGGCTTTACCCACGCCATTAACGCGGCCTACCACATGGATTCCGATTTGTTGTATGAATCCCTCGCCCAAACAGGCGTCCGTCATATTTTGATGGACGAAAAATGGTCCGACTATGGGCCGGAGCTTTCCATTGTTCAAAAAAGATTAAAAGCGCAGTTTGACATGGATATAAAAATTGGTTTTTTCCCCGAATTTGACGATGGCATGGACGGTCCCATCTATCGCTTCGCCTACATGAAAAGTTTTCAAAGATACCCCCAAGCGCTCCGAAAAAAAATCATCAGCGACCGTATCCATTACACCAATCCGTTGTTTCATGGCTTTGCCGCAAAATCGATATTTATCTTTTTATTCGATGAGTCGTTCAAAGACAGCCTTCAAGACGCCATGGGCCAAACCGATTATGACATTTTGAAAAGAGCCTCTCCGTTGTCTGAACTCATCGATTCAAACGGCTCATCCGAGGGCTTTGACGCGCTGATGGAAAACCGGCGGCAGACGGTGATCAAAGTGGTCCATTCCCCGGATCCGGATTATGAGTGGGGCGCCCGGGGAGTTTACATGGGACAAACCAACAAAAACCGATGGGCCAAAATCGTGGAGAGCGTTTTAAAAGCAGAGATCCCAAATCATCCAGAGGTGAAGCATGTGAAATTTATGCGCGAGCGATTTGTGACCAGCGACCGGTATGACATCCCCTTCTTCGACCCGGTCAATGATCAGATATCCCTGATGCCCAAAGCGACCATTTTATTGCGCCCCATTTTTTTTCGTCAGGATGGCGAAAGCCGTCTGGTCAGCTCCACCGCCACGTTTGTCAACACCAGCAAAAAAGTTCATTGGGGAGGGCACGCGGTTGTGGCGCCGGTGGATCTGTCGTGATCCCATTTCAGGGACGGTTTTTTTTTGACCGCCGGTTAAAATGGGAATGACGCGGCGTTTTAAATAGAACGGCGCCCATCTCGGCCGACGGTCGCGAATCGTTCATTCAACGGTTTAGGGTTCGCTGAAAAATAAATTTACAATTTTCAGCGAACCCTTAATATCTTCAGACGTTAAAATATCGCCGTTTTTTTATTCAATGGCATCGTGAAAAAAAACGTGTCATCCCGCTGTGAAATTCGGCGCAAAGGCGTCAAAGAGGCGCGGTGGCTTCCCTGAAAAACAAAAATCCCGGCCCCCTGTTTTTTTTAAAACCCCGGAAGTTTGAATTTCATGACGACTTCCCCGGTCTTTTTATCGACCTGTATCATTTTATCCTCATTTTCGGCCAGCTCCACTTTTTTGCCGGTGGCCATTTCAAGAAGCCCGCCGATAAAGCTCATGCCGGAATTAAGCACGTTTTCTATTTTTTCCGGGGATTGGCCCGCCATTGAAAACCCGGTTTTTTCATCTGGATGGTCTTCTGAATGGTATGGGGACTCTGTGGCTCGGCCGTCTTTTGTTTCCGCGTCATCCGTCTCTTCTTTGTCATAATGAAACTCTTTGTCCCGGCCCAGCGCCTCGGGGTTCAGATAATGCGGGGTGTCTTCCGGTATCTCCGGGGCCGGGGTCGGCGGGGAGGCTCCCAACTCTTCCGTCTCCTCTCCCATCATTTCGCGCAGACGGTTTAACATGGCGTTCTTTTTCTCTCTGGAAAACTCCACGATGTCGTCGCCGCCGTCGAAAACGCCTTTAAACAGATCGTTTTTTAACTGGATGCCCGCAAAGATTTTTTCTTCGATGCTGTTTTTCGATATGAAGTTGATCACATTGACGCATCGGCTCTTCTGGCCGATTCGGTTGACCCGTCCGATTCGCTGACTCAATTTGGCCGGATTCCAGGGAAGCTCAAAGTTGATCACGCAGTCGGCGGCCTGGAGATTGAGACCCGTTCCCCCGGCGTCGCTGGAAAGAAAGACTTTGCATTCCGGGTCCTGGGTGAATTTATCGATCAGCAATTGCCGTTTATTCACAGGGACTTTGCCCGAAAGCTCCACAAAAGGGATGCCGGCTTTGGACAGTTGCTTGGCGATCAAAAAAAGCATGGTGACCCATTCGGTGAATATCACCACCTTGCGATTGTTCTGGACGACAAATTCATCCACCAGACCGGAAAGCTCATTTAATTTTGGAGAAATATTGGTTTTCCGGTCGATCAAAAAAGTGGAGTCGCAACTCTGGCGCGCTTTTAAAAGCAATTCCTGTATGCGCCTCATGTCCATGGGGGTCAAAAATTTTTTGTTCATCAGCGGGATCAGCGACGAGATATAGCCGCTGTGAATTTTCGCCTGTTTGTCGCTTAAATCCAGATAAAAATTGTTCACCACGGTGTCGGGAAGCTCGGCCATGACTTCCTCTTTTTTTCTCCGGATGACCAAAGGCTTGATCTTTTCACTCAACCGGTTTAAATTTTTATACCCGAGAATGTGCCCCTTCTTTTTTTTGGCCAGCATGAAATGATTCGCCGCAAACATCCACAGCGGGGAAAGAAGCTCCGGAGACAGAAACTGCATGATGGAATATATGTCTTCCAGCTTGTTTTCAAGGGGCGTTCCCGTAAGAACCAGGGCATGTTTTCGCGGGATTGACTTGACGGCCTCCGCTGTTTTTGTGTTGAAATTTTTGATTCTCTGGGCTTCGTCGAGTATCACCAGATCGGGTTTGTGCCGGGAAATCACCAGAGTGTCCCTGAGCAGCGCCTCGTAATTGGTGATTTTAAAAAAAGCGTCGTTTTTTTCGTACATCTCCTGACGGGCTTTGGCGGGCCCGGCGATCACTGCGGCCGATTCATCCGTGAATTTTTCTATTTCCCGTTTCCACTGATCTTTCAATGACGCCAGGGTCACCACCAGGATTTTTTTAAAACCGAAAATCTCTTTTTTTAAACCGGCGATGGCAATGGCCTGAAGGGTTTTCCCCAGGCCCATTTCATCGCCGATCAACGCGGCTTTTTTATAAAGACCAAATTTGACGCCTTCGATCTGGTATGGATAAAGTTTTGTTTTTATATTGGAAAAATCAACGACATGGCTTTTTTCAAACTCCTGGATCTGCCTGTCCATGAGCGTGGCATCAAGCCTTTTTAAAACTTCGGGATGGACCCTGGCCCGCTTGTCCCCCTGAATCATGCTGATCAACGGGAACATATCCTCAAGCGCCGCGCCGATAAATCCCCCCGTTTCATCAAACAATTGTTCAATGAGAACGCCCGCGCGTGGATCCATGACAAACTCTTTTTCCATAAAAAGCCGGGGCCGCTGGGTGATGGAATCCCAGTGGATGTCCATAAACGGAAACCGTTCCTCTTTGATCCGGCGCTTGGATTTTTCATCCTTTTGAAAAAAGTTAAACACATAGACCAGATGTTTGCATATGCCCAGCCGGTTGGTGATGTAATCCGGGCATGAACAATGCCCCCTTTCCAGGTCATATAGGGTGACGGCGTACCGGCCCCCTTTTTTAGTTTCGACCCAATGCTCCCCTTTGATCATATCCCCCTGGATCAGGGTAAACTCCTGCTTTGCCCCCCGGTCCCGTCGGTCGGCCAGGGCCTGTTCCCGGATCTCTTCAACGGAAAGAAAATCGCTTTGGTCTGCGTCGGCCTCCGGCGTCATGGCGGATTCTTTTTTTTCGCGCCGCATGGTTTGCGCTAAAAGTCTGTCCGCCACGTCCAGCAAAACCGCCACTTTATGCTTGCACCCTTCTCCGGGGTACGGGCACGAACAACGGCTTTCGACCCCGTCTTTGACAATGGCGGCCCGCGTCACATAATCCCCGTAGTTCCCATCAACCTCGTAGGTGAATCTCTTTTCTTTCAGGTCATGCTCCACGCATAAAAAAGAGCCGCATTCGTATATTTGAACCCCTCTTTGATATATCGCATGGGAGTCGGCGATCTGTTCTCTGATGTAATTTTCGTCTAAACCATTCACTTTTTTTCTCCGTCTTCTTATTTTTCCGTCTTCTTATTTTTCAGATCCATTTTTTTTCACTGTGGCGCCGGATCATGGGGATAAGGGCTCTCTCAATCATCAGGGGGATGGTATAAAAATTTCCAGATGGGAACCACATGAATCCTGGCATCTTTGATATTTATCTGTTCGTCTTCACTTCGAGTGACGATGATGCCCGTATCCATATCCAATTCGGACATGGCGTCCTTAAGCGCCGTTATTTCTCTTTTTCTGGTTTTGGGATCAACCAGAGTTTCAGACACCTGAATCAAAAGACGTGATCGGTCTTGATCGTAAACGATAAAATCGACTTCACCCCCGCGTTGAGTTTTGTAGTAAAATATTTTTTCAAAACTCCCTCTAAGAGCCAAAAAGACAAGGTTTTCCAGCAAATGTCCAGAATTAATCAATATCCCCGATGAAATGGAAGTGACAAAGGAATGGTCAACGCAATATATTTTTTTTGGATTGGCATTGCTGCGCGTCAACGACGCGTCAAACAATCTCACAGTGAATAAAAAAAAAGCATCCTCAAACCACTCAATATATTTTGATATCAAAGACTTCGAAACTTTATGCCCCAATGATTTCAGATACCCGGCGAGACGATTTATGGTGTGCATTGACGCAACGCTGTCGATCAGTCGATAAGCCAAATCCGTTAATGCCTTTGGATGAGAAATGTCGTGCCGTTCAATCAGATCACGAAACAACAGCGTCTGAAAATATTCCTGGTGTATTTTGATTCTTAATGGACGATCAAGCCCGGCCACTTCAGGAAACCCGCCAGTCTGCCAATACTCTTCAAACACTTTTTGGACCAAAAGTCGATTCTTTGTCGATAAACGCTCCGATCTCTCGACTCCTTTATAATCCAGAAATTCTCTGAAAGAAAATGGGAATATCTCCCACGATAATGCTCTGCCACGCATTTGAGTCGCAATTTCCTTGGAAAGCATCATCGCTGAAGAACCGGTGATATAAACGTCACACCGTTCGGTTCGCATCAGACGATCAACAAACGGTTCCCAGTGGGGGAGCATCTGTATCTCATCGAAAAAGCAGTAGATCTTTTCGACATTTTTTTTATCTGGATACAGTGAATAATACGCTTCGACAATCATCCACAAATCTTTATTTCGCAGGCCGTGAAGACGGTCGTCAAAAAAATTTATATAAAGAATATTCTCAATTAAAACCCCGCCATCCAAAAGAGACTGAATCAACTGAAACTGATACGTTGATTTCCCGCATCGCCGAACCCCGATGCAGACCGTGGCTTTTCCAGGAATACTATGAACGGCCAAATGGCGCGAAACGCCGGTTGGGATCGCGCTTTCCTGAAAATCCAGTATAAGTGTCTTGAGTCTTTCAATCATAGTCTTCTCAACTGGTCATTTTCATGACCACCTCACTCCAAAATCGGTCATTTTCATGACCACTTTAATCCAAAATCGGTCATTTTCGTGACCGATTTAAGCCAAAATCGGTCATTTTCGCGACCGATTTAAGCCAAAATCGGTCATTTTCGCGACCACTTTATGAATGGGTTGTAAAAAAACCTCCGGAGACCTTGACCCAAGATATTGACCCGAGACCTTGCCCCAAGATATTAACCCAAGATATTGACCCAAAATATTAAACAGCGCCCCCGGCTAAACCCCCAACCGATGGGTCACAGCGCCACCCCGCATTGGGGGCAGAAACGAAACCCCTTGTCTCTGATCGGGGCGTGGCGCTGGACGCATTTTTCGCGCGCCTGGCCCAGGACCACCAGAAGTTCGCCTTCCTGAACGGGTATCATTTTCTTGTCGAATTTATAGTCGGCGGTTTTCAGCGTCCTGTCCACCACGCCGTCCATGGGAGACAAAACGGATTTTTCCTGTTTCATGATGGTGATGTTAAACAGCTCTTCCCCTTTTTTCACCACATCCCCAGGCTTGACATACATGATCCACAAATCCCCGTTGCTGGGGGAACCCACCTCGTGGATGTTATCCTTGTCCGCCATTTCAATGGAGGCTTTATCCTGGCCAGTGGCGGCGGCCGTCTGGACGGAGCGAGAGAACAATTCGCCATCCAGGGTGTAGCGCACATCGCTCATGCCCAAACTATCCGGCCTCCCGATTCCAAGAATTTTCATGGAATGGGGTTTGCCGTCGCTGTCCTTAAACTCAAGCTCCCGTCCCGGAACCAGACCTTCAAACCAGATATCCAGGGGCAGATAATTGGGATTGCCCAATTCCTGCCGAAACAGAATGGTTTTTAACGCGTCTCCCGGGTGGTTCAAGTACATGATCAGTTCTTCGTCGGTGGGCGCCCGTCCGATATGGTCGCAAAGACTCTGTTCTTCGGTTTCAATGTCCACCGGCGCCAATCCTTCAAGGGGCGAAATTTCAGTCCGCGACGCAATGGCGTCCCTATAGTCTTTTCCAAAGGCGCTTTCATAGACCCAGTCCGCCGGAAATCCCAGAGGCAGCCTTCCAAATCCGCCGACCAGAAGACTTCTAAAGGCGTCATTGCTGTCCTGATAAATCAGCGACCGGTCATTTTTCAATGTTTCGCCCAGCGCCTCCTCCGGCGTATTCACGACCCGGTCCAACACCCATAAAAGATGTTTGACCTCATCTACTCCCCCCCGTTTGAATGCGCTGGTTATGGCCAGAAACGCGGTGTTCCAGGTGATTTGAGATCCCGGGGTCACATCATGGTACCGGATGATCTGTCGCGTGCCTTCCAGAAATTTCAACATATGCGGCAAAAGATGGATATACCCTTGTTTCATGGCGCCTTCCTGGGACGATGACGTGGCCCCGCCCGGCATGCCGTGATAGACCACGTCGTGATCCACGCCCTTGAAATAAGGAGAGGCGTACCTGTCGTAGTACGGCATGATCTGTTTTAACACAAAATTGCAGTCGCGGATCATCTCCTTGTTCAAATCGGTTTTCAGGCCCAGCTCCTCTTCCAGATAAGCGGCTGTGGAAAGAACCTCTCCCTGGCCGTACCACCTGACCGCCGCGCCGATGGCCGTGTCGATGATATGGGCGCCGGCTTGGGCCGCCGCGCCGACCGCGGGCACAAACAGACCGTCCGTGCAATGGCGGTGATAGTGAATGATCAGCTCGGGGTATTTTTCCCGAATTTCCGTCACCAACTTTGAAATAAACCTCGGCGGACAGACGCCGGCCATATCCTTGAGGCCCAAAATAAATTCTCTGACGGCCGCGGTCTCCGACAACCCGCCGGCCTCGGCCACCAGATGAACGATTTCATCAATCACGCCCATGTAGTGGCGGATGTTAAACCCCTTGGCCCATGACAAAGAGACCGCCGGCTGAAAAATGTTTCGTTTTGAGGCCATCACGGTTTCGGCAAAGGGCCGCATGTTTTCAATGTGATTTAAAAAATCAAAACAACGCACCACATCATGATGCTCGCAGATGGTTTCACTGGTCAGACGCATCAGATTTTTCGGTTGGGGCTTGTATCCCAAAAGGTTGGTGGACCGGACCAGTATCTGTTTGGGCGTCTGGGGCGCAAATTGATTCCAGAGACGAGCTTCATTGAACGGGTAGGTCATGTTGGCCATCATGGCCACGTGGAAATGGGCGCCGCCGCCATTTTCAATGGAAAAAAATCCACACTGGTCCAGATAGGGTCCGATCAAGGCGTCCTCGGCCAAGCGGAACCGGTTTCCGGTGTTGGACTGGGTCGTGTCCCTGGGCGTGGTGTCGGAAAAATGGATATACCCGGAATCCCGAACAAAATCCAGCAGGGCTTTTCGGTCATTCCGGGGATAGACGCTCTTTTTTTTGGTCTTTTGAATTTCAGGCAACGCCGGGTGAAACTCGCCCATGCGTTTGTCTGCCACCCCCCGGTATTCGGACAGCTGAACATGGGGATTGTATCCCTTGGCTGAGATTTCAGCGACCAGTCGGCTCAGGCGAAGGGCTTCGGGTTCGCTGTCCCGATAAATCATCAGCTCCGGCGTGCTTTCCACAAACCGGGTGTCGTATTCTCCAGACCGAAACACCGGATGGGCGATGATTTTTTGATGAAAGGGGATGGTGGTTTTCAATCCGCCGATAATGTATTCCCCGAGCGCCCGATCCATGACGCCCAACGTCTTGTTCCAGCTTTCCCCATAGGCGATCAAAAGCGACGCCGCGGAATCGTAGTTGGAGGGAAAATCGTACCCTCCCGAAATGCAGGAGTCCAGTCGCACGCCAGGGCCCCCAGGCGAAATATACCGGGAAATGGGACCGGCGTTGGGAGAAAATCCATTTTGGGGGTCTTCGCAATTGATCCGCACCTGGATGGCGTTGGCCACCGGCCGCGTCTGTTTTTCGTTAAACCGCAGCGTTGAGCCAAAGGCCACGGCGATCTGTTCTTCAACAAGATCGATGCCGTAGCGGCATTCGGTGATGCCGTGCTCGACCTGCAACCGGGTGTTGACTTCGATCAGATACGGCTGGCCGGTGTGGTCCACAAGAAATTCCACGGTCGCCAGAGAATAATACCCCACCTCTTTGACCAGCATTTTGGCGTAGGATTTGAGTTTTTCCCGCAATTCTTGCGTCATTCCAGGCCAGGGAGACGGTGTGATCTCCACGAGTTTCTGGTGGTTTCTCTGGACGGTGCAGTCCCTTTCATCAAAGGCAAACACGTGGCCGTGCTTGTCGGCGATGACCTGAATTTCAATGTGGCGAACACGGGTTAAAAGCTTTTCCACATAAATGCGCGGGTTGCCAAATGAGGCCTGGGCCAAAACCGACGCCTTGGAAAACGCGGTTTCCAAATCCTCCATGTCATAGACTTCATAAATCCCGCGTCCCCCGCCGCCGCCTTCGGCCTTGAGCATGACCGGCAACCCGATCTCCATGGCGATCTTTCTGGCCTCTTTCACTTCAACGGAATCCTTTGAACCGGGCACGACCGGCACCCCGAGTCGGACAGCCAGCTCGCGGACCTTGACCTTGTTTCCCAAAAGGCGCATGGGTTCTGTGGGCGGGCCCACAAACAGAATGCCGGCCTCCTCGCACTTTTCAGGAAAACTGGAATCTTCAGAGGCAAACCCCCAACCGGGATGAACCGCGGCCACGCCGCTGGCTTTGGCCAGTTTTAAAACCCGATCTATATCAAGGTAAGCGCGCGGGTTTTCACCCAAATGAATCAGTTCCTGGGCGCCGGAGGTAAACGGCGCCACTTTGTCCACTTCGGTCACGGCCAGCACGGGAATCCCCTGGAGCATCTCCCGGATGGACCGAATGATGCGCCTTGCCGTGATCCCACGGTTGGCCACAAGAATTTTTTTGTCTTTTATCTCTTTTTTGATGTCATCAAATGTCTTCATATGCATCCCTCCATTTTTTTTAAAAAATCATGTTTTTTTTAAATCATGATCACAGGGAGAATTCTTCCCGAATACAGGGTTTGCTTTCCGCGGGATGTCTCAACCTCCAGACCTCCTGTGGCGTCGATTCCCAAAACCCGGACCCGTTCGCTTTTTCCATCGCCATTTTCCAAAACCACGCTTTCACCCCGGAAGGCCAGCGCTCGATTCACCCGGTCTTTCATATGGTCTGGCAGATGATTTGGCAGATGGCCCGGCAGATGGTCTGGCAGATAATCTGGAGCCGCAAGGATCCGGCTCATGTCATGGGTAAATCCGTCCGCCATTAACCGCCACCATTCGGGCGCCTCAACCGCGCAGCCAAACTCCTTCAGGCCGCATGCCGGGATATTAAATCCCCATGGCTGGCGTTCCGGTTCTGGAGTCGCGGAAACGTTGAGTCCGATTCCGGCCATCACGATTCCCTGTCTTTGTTCGATCAGGATGCCGCCGGCCTTTTTTCCCCCCACAAAAATATCATTGGGCCATTTGATTTTCACCTCTGGAATGTGTTTTTTCAACACATCCGCCATGATCAGGCCCAGGGCCAGGGGCAAAAGGGGACCGGCGTCGGCGGCCCGGTCCGGCAGACGCATGGTCGCAAACAGGTTGCCGACCGCCGAGTCCCAGCGCCGGCCAAATCGGCCTCGACCCTGGGTCTGTGCAAGGGCGGCGACCCAGGACATTTCAGGGAATCGGCCGCCATCGACCAGGGTCCACGCCAGGTCCATGGTGGAGGCGCAGGACTCCGCGAGGTAGGCTCTGGCGCCGTTTTCGGCGTTGCCAGTGTTTTCGGTATTTTCGGCTTTGTCGGCTTTGTCAGTGTTGTCGGCGGCTCGCCATAAATGACCGGGCGATCCTTCCAAATTTTCCCGGCGCCAGCCCGCCTCCGGCGTAAAACAGTTGCGCCACGCCTGGACCAAAGATGTCTTAGCTCTTTGTTGTATATTTGGCTGTTGTATATTTGGCCGTTGCCTATTTGCCCGTTGCATATTTGCCCGTTGCCTATTTTCCCGTTGCCTATTTGTGCCTTTAGGTTTTTGCATCAAATGAACCATGGAACAAAAAAACCAATCAATAGACCTTATTATACGATTTTCACGGGTCTGTCATCTGTTTTTTTTAACGGGCCACACATCGGTCATCGCGTTGCGGCGGCTCGCATTTTGATTTTTCTTAAACCGCCCACGCCTTTTTTAATGGTGTGTCTGCTTGCGAATCCAATTTTTCACAAGCGTATCATTCTTGACAACCCCCCTTTTATGTCGTACTCTTGGTTAAAAAAGGGGGGTCTTTTGTCATGATGGAGAGAATTTCAGAGGGGTATCTAAAGATATGGAGTGAAAAACGTCGAAGAAAACCCCTGGTGTTGAGGGGAGCGCGTCAGGTGGGGAAATCGACTCTGGTTCGCATGTTTGCCAAAAAAAACGGATGGACCCTCAATGAGATAAATCTCGAACGCCATCTTTACCTGGATGACATCTTCAAAACCCTGAATATGGATCATATTATCCGGGAATTGGAAGGGCTTGTCGCGGCGAATATTCGCCATCCTGACTCCATCCTGTTTCTGGACGAAATACAGGCGACTCCCCACGCGCTTGCGGCGTTGAGATATTTTTATGAAGACACCCCGGATATCCCCGTCATCGCGGCGGGCTCGCTTTTGGAGTTTACCCTTTCGGATCACATTTTCCCCATGCCGGTGGGCCGGGTGGAATATTATCATCTGGGTCCCATGACATTTAAAGAGTGGCTTCATGAGATGGAACCAGCGGCGCTCCATCATATGGCCTCTTTTGATTTTTCGAATAAACTCCCTGAAACCGTTCACAAACGGCTTTTGGAAAAACAGAGGGACTATTTTTTTACCGGGGGAATGCCGGAAGCCGTGGCGGCGTTTAAAGAAACCCGATCCCTGGCAGAGGCGTCTGATGTTCATCGATCCATTGCCGAGACCTATTTGGATGATTTTTCAAAATATTCCAAACAGACGAATCTGCTGCTCATGCAAAAAATTTTCAGGCATGTTCCCCTCTCATTGGGGAAAAAAGTCAAATACAGCCACATCGCAAGGGACAAAAAATCCGGGGAGGTCAAAAAAGCCATCGACCTTCTGGTCAATGCGAGGATTTGCCACAAGGTGTGCCACAGCCATTGCAATGGAGTCCCGCTTGAGGCGGAATTAAATGAAAAAATTTATAAATTGATCTTTATGGATATCGGCATGGTCAATCATATTTGCGGCAATGACTGGACAAACCAGCCCTCTTTTGAAAAAGACCGACGGGTCAATGAAGGGGGCCTGGGGGAACAGTTCATCGGCCAGCAGCTTGTCTCTTTGAAAAATCAGGCTCCGGCGCTCTGTTATTGGCTTCGGGAAGAAAAATCGGTCAATGCAGAGGTCGATTATGTGATTTCCGTGGGAAACAATCTGTTCCCCATCGAAGTGAAAAGCGGCAAAAGCGGCTCCTTAAAATCGTTGCAGCAATTCGCCCTGAATAAAAAAAGAAAAACAGCCGTCCGCTTCGACGTAAATCCGCCTTCCAAAGAGCGTGTCCGCTATATTGCCGACACCGGAAAAGGACGGGTCGCCGTGGATTATCAATTGATTTCTCTTCCTTTGTATATGGCGGAGGAGACGGCGCGCCTATTGACGACGGCGGCGGGCAAAAAACCGAATGGGAATAAACGCCTGGGATAACGCTCCGCCGCCCAAGGCGGTTGATAAGTCTTCCCTTGACATTTATATGTTTTCATATATCGCTTGCATCACCTGCCACAAACACGCAGCGTTTGAGGTCAGAGTGTATGCTTTTGTTGGGCATTTTTTCATTGATTTCCGATACCTCACCTGTTATTTGTAACGCATGAAGAACTATTTAACAACAGAAGATGCTGCAAAATTTTTAGGCGTGTCTCCGTCTAGAATAAGACAATTGATTATTGAGGGACGCTTGATTTCGGAAAAAATTGGTAGAGATCATATTATTTCCAAGTCGGATATTTCTCATTTTGTAAAGTATGGAAAAAAAAAAAGAGGGCGACCACCTAAAAAATAAAACTTGCGTTAGCGTTAGGAATTATATATAGTATGATCATGAAAACTAATAGTGCAATCACAACAATAAATAATACACCCTATTTTGTTGAACCATGTGACAAAAACCCCTTGTTGACACTTCATGGAGACACGAGAGAAATTATTAAGACATTGCCAGACGAAACGTTTCAATGTGCAGTTACTTCCCCGCCTTATTGGGGGGTTAGAGATTATGGAATTGAAGGGCAAATAGGCGCAGAGCCTAATTTGGATGATTACATTGCTGATTTATTAAAAATTTTCTCAGAAGTTCGTAGGATTCTTAAACCAGATGGTACATTTTGGCTTAATATTGGAAACACTTACACTTCAGGCGGTCGTAAATGGAGACAAAAAGACTCTAAAAATAAAGGCCGAGCAATGTCTTATCGGCCCCCGACTCCTAAAGGGTTAAAGAAAAAAGATCTTATTGGTGTTGCTTGGATGTTAGCTATGGCATGCCAGCAAGATGGCTGGTATTTACGAAATGACATAATATGGTCCAAGCCTAATTGTCAACCTGAAAGCGTTAGAGATCGTTTTACAATTGCACATGAATATCTTTTTATGTTCAGCAAGTCTGAAAGATATTTTTTCGACCAAAATGCCGTTAAAGAAACAACTACAGATGGGAAAAACAAAAAAAACAAAAGAACAGTCTGGCAAATTAATACCGAGCCGTTCCCAGAGGCACATTTTGCAGTTTTTCCAAAAAAATTAGTATATCCTTGTATTCTTGCCGGTAGTAAGGAAAATGATTTAATTTTTGATCCATTTTATGGTGCCGGTACAGTCGGAGTAGTCTCAAAAGAACTGGACCGAAGGTGTGTTGGCATAGAACTTAACAATGATTATTTAGATATTGCTGAAAAGAGAACCTCGCGTCCTATTCAATCAGAGCTTTTTACGTAGGAATCACAAATTCCCATGTGGCGTGAACACTACAAAACTCTTTTAATAAATTTTTAACTTGTAGCTTTCTTTCGCTACCCCCATCAAAATAGAGTTGAAATTTTTTTATTCCTTCTTTTTGTGGTACATGGCAATAGCCAGGTTTTGGAAATTGTTTACTGTCTAATTTCATTTCCAACTCTCCTTCTTTAGCTGAAATCATTAGTGCTTTAGGAATTTCAACTAATTCATATTTCCATTTAGGGCCTTTCTCTAATGTTCGTAATGTTAAAATTCGTTCGTAGTTTTTCATATGATTCAAAAAACTATTTCTTAATTTTTCAAGATCTTTAGGATTGTTTCCCCAATCTCCTTTACCTAATTCCATAAATTTACTGATCCAAATTTTATCTTCTTTTATATTTTTATCAGCTTGGGTTTTAAGAGAAATTGCCACTCCATTTACAGTTATATCATGACCATGATTCCCCTTTGGTGCCAATGATGCGATTGTAGAATTTATATTCAATGTGTGCTCTAACACATATTCAAATTTATCTTTTGAAAATGGTTCAATTGAAAAACTATGATGGATTCGTAACGCATCTCCAAAGTTGTTAAGAATTTCCTGATTTATCATATCTGACTCATGAATAATAAAATTATATTCTCCTTCAAAAACCTCGATTACTTTATCAATCCAAACAAGTTGTCCATCGGTTAGTGAAGGAATTTTACTAACAATTTTTTTGATACGTTTTTCTTTGTTTTTTTTCATATTTTCACTTTATGTTTATTGCCCAACTATATTGATATATATTAATCTTCTTTAAAAAGGAGCCGACAATGAAGCCCCAAACCGCTAAAATAACCGCTAAAATTTTTATGGATGGCCGTAGCCAGGCGGTTCGCCTTCCTAAACAATTTCGTTTTAAAACCGATGAAGTCTTCATAAGAAAAATCGGCTCTGAAATAATTCTTTCTCCGCGACCGAAGTCATGGGATGATTTTTTTACTAAAACAGCGCTCCCTTCTGATGATTTCATCCCGGATCGCGGAGAACTTCCGGCTCAGATGCGGGAGGATATATTCCAAGGACTCGCTTAAAACGAATATTCTGCGGGAAACGCATTCCAAAAAGCGAACGCAGAGAAATAAAAAAGAACAAAAAAAAGACGCAAAATCTTGCCTCTCCACACCACATCCAACGTCTGAAATAAATTCCACGTTTTTCACAAAGACCGGCGGTCCGGGGGACAAAAAAAAATAAAACCGGCGGCAAAAATGACTCTTTGCCGCCGTGGCCATGGATGATAAGCTCGTAAAAAGTAAAGATATGTTGGGTTTCGTTCCTCAACCCAACCTACAAGTAACCGTAATTAATCAGCATCCAAATTATTCAATGGGGCGTCTGATGGCGAATCCGATTTTTCACGAGCGTATCATGGATGGTCGCGATTTAAACGTTTCAGCCACGAAAATCACCAACGAAGACCCAAGAAGAGCCCGCGTGATCTTATTTTTTTCCGTGTCTTTCCATCTGTTTCAAACCCAATGGGCCTGGCCCAAAATATGGCGGCGCCCGCGCGGCGCGCCCCCCGTTCCAACCCCCATGCTATTCCAAATCCCTGGTTTTGCAGGTGATGATTCCCAGATACCCATCCACGGTCACATCATCCCCGGTCTTGATCAATCGCATGATATCCGACGCGCCGGTGACGCAGGGCAACCCATACTCCCGCGCAATGATGGCGCCATGAATCAACATGCCCCCCCGCTCTTCCACCACCGCCGCGGCCAAAGGAATCACAAAGGTCATATTGGGGTCCACTCCCGGACAAATCAGAACCTCTCCCTGTTGAAAATCCATCAGATCCCGGGGTTCGTTTATCAGGCGGGCGATCCCCTGGGCAATGCCCGGACCGGCCGGATGCCCGACCACCTGTCGCGTTTTAACCCACTGGGAGGACGCCTGGTCTGGCAACGGGGCGGAGGCGTCAACCGGCGGCGGCATCGCCTCGTCCGGCCCCTGGAAAAGCGCGGGAATGTCAGACAGCATGGCCCGTTCATCAGGATTCAGGTTCGCGTCGGCCAGACGCGAGCGCCCCTCCCGGACCGCTTCAACGAGCCGGTCCTCAATTCGGCCCAGATATATATTGTCGTCATCCCTCAGTCGGTGGCTTTCACGACCCAAATGAAGGACATCCGCCGCAAACGCCTGTTTTGACTCCGGGAAGCTTTTGATGAAGGCGGCCTGAAGGGTTTGAAAATCCGGCTCGCCCGATTTCGTTTGACCCGATCTCGCTTGATCGGCTTGCGTCTGTTTGGGGGGGGCTTTGGCGAATTCCATCAACAGCCTGATGATGGCGCTCTGGCCGTGTTGGCATTCGTTGCCGCCGCCAGTGGAGCAGGAAAGATCGCCAAATTCCGACACGAATTCGTCCAACAGCGCCCTGAATGGATGGCCGGAACCAAGGGCGTCCGCCCCCGATTTCAGGATGCCCTTCAACTCAGCGTCTTTTCGGATCATATCCGCCAGACTTTCAAGCAGAGTGTTTCGCCGGACGCTTTTAAGCCCGGTGTTTTCAAGAAGAGTCATAAACTCGTAGGGGTCCCGGGGCTGGATCGCGTCGTTGTAAGTTTGCCCAAACAGACGAATTCCATGGGCAAAGGGAATAAAATCAGACCAATAAACCCTGACCCAGTGGTCATAAATCTCCTGTCGCCGGACGATTTCCCGGCCGACCATTTTGGCGCTCAAACCGTTAAGAGACACCTGCCCCAAACTCTTGGCCTGGGAGACCATGTCCGGAATCAAACGGGTCTCGATTTTTTCATAAAGCCGTTTTAAATTCTCGTAACTTCGGTGAAGACTTAAATACCAGGTTCGCTTGTCATCGGTCTCTTTGAAACCCGCGCTTGTGATGGGCCGGGCCTGCAAAACAACCAGCCGGCCTTTGAAAAACGTCCATTCCACATCCTGGGGACGGCCAAACAGGCGCTCCAGTTTTCGCCCCGTTTCCCAGAGCCTGAACACCTCCGGGTCGCTCAGCGGGGGTTTTTCAATGGATGCCTGGGATAGCTCCGCAAATGCCACTCCTTCCAGCTCTGGGGTGGCGTATCTCTTTCGAGGCGGTTGAACATGGTTTAAAATTTTCCCGGAGGATCGGTCCAGCATCCATCGATCCGGCTCCACATCGCCATCCACCAGCCCCTGGTTCAACCCATACACCGATTCGATCACCGACTCGTTTGAGTTGGATGGATTGACGCCAAAAAACACGCCGGAGCGTTCAGAAGGAATCAGCTCCTGAATCAAAACCGCCATGGCGCTGTTCCGGGTGTCGAGCCCCAGCTCTTTTCGGTACAAAAGCGCCGCGTCCGAATACAAAGAGGCCCACACCAGCTGGATATGTTTCAAGATGGCCTCGGTTCCCACGATATTCAAATAGGAGTCATGCAGCCCGGCGAAAGAGGCGCCCTCGTCGTCTTCGCCCGGCGCTGAGGATCGGATGGCGACGGGAGCGTCTTTGAAGGTTTCCCGGATCGCCTCCGCCAGTTGTTTCCCAAGATGCTCTGGAATCGGGGCGGTCAAAAACAAATTCCGTATCCGCAGTGAAATGTCCCATATTTCTTCCCACCGCATCTGTTTAAACGGTTTTTGATTGATCTGAAAAGAGACGCTGTCTTTCAGATGGGTCTCTTCGACATACGCGTCGTATACCCAACGGGGGACGCAGACGGTTTTGGGAACGTCAAACCCCTGCTCATGCATCCGCCCAAGGCAAAACGCTTTGCCCCCGACCTGACCTTTGCCAGCCTCCATAAAGGCGTCCATCTCCAAAATCGGTTTCATGGCTCCACCTGGATTTCAACCACATTTTGAAACCGATGGACCATGAAATACCGATCCACGGCAACGCGAATCAGAGCGGTGGTGGGCGCGTTGGAAAACGTTTTCAAGTGGGGATGCCTGTTTAAATAAATCTCAAGAAGTCTCTGTTTCTCATTTCCGGAGACAACGGCGGCGGTCCCTGTGCCGGTGACGGATATGGCATTGTAAATATCCGAGGCCCGGTTCATGCTGTCGTTGACCAAAATGGCCGCGTTGGAATGGGTCGCCAGGTTATCGTATTTGCGCGTGGTGGCGGGCGTTAAAAAAACAATCTGTTTCAGATCATCGGTCGCGGCAAAGGCGACCAGGCTGGCATAGGGCTGATTGTTTTTCTGGGTCGATAACACCGCCAGGCGTTGAGAGTCAAACAACGTCTTGATTTGGTCCAGCGTCTGTTTTTCTTGATCGTTCATGGCGTTCCTTTTTTGGTTTCGTTTCAGCCTATTCATCAAAAAGAGCCGCGTTCCTATATTTGATACGCTCGTAAAAAGCAAAGATATGTTGGGTTGCTTCGCTTAACCCAACCTACAAGTAACCGTCATTAATCAGCATCTGAATTATTCAATGTTGCGTCTGTTTGCAAATCCGATTTTTTACGACGCCATGAAAAAAAATCACACGCTTAAGCTTAAAATCGCCAGCCCCTGCTTGTAACCCAATCCCCCGTTTCCGTGAACGGCCCCATATCGGCAACCCCCATTTTCAAGCTCCCCATGCATTTGGATCAGGGCGTTTAAAGACGGGTTGTTCCAGGGCGCTTTGCACAGATTCATCCCGCCGGTGATGGTGATTTCGTATTCATCAAGAAACGCGGGGATCTGTTGGTGTGAGCGGACCAGGCCTGTTTTTAAAAGAAAGGCCAGCGGAACCACGGGGTAGCAGGTGTAAATTTCAAGCCGCGCGTTTTTATTGAGAAATTCGGCGACAATGTCAACCCCGGCGGTTTCACAGGCGCTCTGGCAGGCGCGGGCCAGGTGGTCAAACTCCGCGATTTGGCGTATCTGTTCCGGCCCGTCTTGGACCGATGATATTCCCGTTCCCGCTATTTCAATCAAATCCCTGTCTTTGACTCCGCATTCAAGGGCGGTTTTTTTGTCGCCGACAATCAGTTTGCCTTTAAAGTCAACCACCGGGTTGGCGCAATCGACCCCCCGAAAAAGATCGGTGATGGGCTCAAACCATTTGGCGTCCGGGGTCTGGCCGCTGTTTTTCCGCAAATGGGTTCTTTGATAATTTTCAAACAGCGCTTTGGCGATCTGTTTGAAATCGTCTTTGGAAATCCCATGGGCGTCAATGAAGGCGTGGGACAGTCGGGTGTAAAGCTCCACGATGGACAAATCGTCGCCGTAGATCGCCATCATTTTTTGTCGGGTCGCGCTGGAATATTCGGATCGCAAATGGTCTTCCCCGGAAATGACCACGGCTCGGGTTGTTTTGTCGGCGATCCGCTTCCGGGCTTCGTGAAGCGCCTCCACCGGGGCGCAACCGCTTCTAAAGTGATTTTTCAAACGCTTGGAATGCCACCCCGCCTTTAGGGGATCGATATGAAAATGGGCGGCCGGGATGTGGTTCTCTTTGAAATACGATTCAATGGATTCGGTTTTCTCAAACGACCCGTCGCCGTCGATGGATCTCTCAGCCGCTAGGATGTATGTTTTTTCCATTTTCAGGTTTCAGGGGAATTTTTCCCTCTCCTTTTCGGGGCATTGGGCGCCTCCGTTTTCAGTCGGTGACCATTTGTCACCGACTGATTTCCTTCTTTTTTTAATTTTTTTTTGCGGCCTGCGCGTGGCGGCGTGAATGTTTCATCGGGGTTCAGGTTGTTTTTTTGTTTTATTCCTTTTTTTAGACCCGCGCCATCCGTTTTATTATTTTTTTTTTTTTATTGGCCAATTTTTTGACAATGGTTCGCCGTCGCGCCCGCCCGATCCAAGGAATTTTGCGACTGTAGAGACAAGGCATGCCTTGTCTCTACGGATGCACCGGTTCGCCAGGGTGAAGCATTTATCCAGCGGCGCTGGCAAACCGGCCAAAACCGCCACGGACAACGGACAATTCTCACGCTCCCTCGTTCCCACGCTCCGCGTGGGAATGCCCCCTGGACGCTCCGCGTCCCGCGATCCGCAAAATCCTCTAAAAAATGCCAGAAATCATCAGCCTTGTTATATGCGGCGTCAAGCGCCAGGTTATTCTCCGACTTAAATCTGGCGGAAGGAAGAAACTACGGCACGGGCTCGAAGCCCAAGAGACGCCCCTTCTCTTCCGAGATAGTTTAGAAGTTTTACCGAAAAAAGAAAGCTATTTTTTAAAATTTTGAATTCCCGTGGAGAGGATAGGAATAGAAAATCTTCGAATTATTTTTTTGTTTTTTCCACCATACAAGAGACGCACGGCGTGCGTCTTGGCTTTGGCGCGGCGCCTGTCTTTGCCTTGGCGCGGCGCCCGGTTCAAACATGACCACCGGTTTTTTCATGCCATAACGGGAAGAAATCAAAACTTATCATTTCAAGGTTTCGACTTATTTTCCTGGCTTAGCGCATATGGCGCATATACTGTTCGATTTCCGGTTTCAACCTCGTCGCCGGTTGGTCCCGGATGATCATTTTGGAAAGCAACGGAGTCCGATAAAACCACGTCCCATCTTCATTCCGTCCCAAAACAAACCCCAACTCCAGCCGGGCCAGGCTATTGTCGATCTCTTTCAAATCCGGTCTCAGACCATTTTGGACCAAAATCCCCAGCAACTCGTTCAAATTGAACTGTTCCGCCTCAATGGTGGCATAGACCACGATGCGATCCAGGCGGCCGTTATGTTTATCGTCAGTCATGATATCCCAACTTTTAAGCCGGTCATAAATGTGGTGGCCGTCAAGGGAAGCCGCGACATCGTCGGCGTTGATGACGCGCTGATCCGGTTTGAGTCGGGCCAAAATTTCGGCGCAGGCAATGGCCATCAGGTTCGCTCTCCGGCCTGTCAGCTCAAGCATCGTCTCCACAAGGCCGGGGTCGGCGTATTTCAGGCGCATATTTCCCATGGGGAGGGTGGCGAGCTGGCGGCATGCCTCAGGCTCCAGAGCGCCGATGCGAATGGTCTCCCCAAAATTTTTCAACGGAGACTGGTAATCCAGCGCCGCATGCTCATACAACTCCCAGAAACCGGCCAGAATAAAATAGGCATGCCCCTCCTCGCTCATCCGGCGCAGGGCGTTTAATATCAGATAGCCGCTTCCTTTTTCATGTTTGATAAAGTGGTCGGCCTCGTCAATGAGGAATACAAAGCGCTCCTTTTTTTGGGTGACATTTTGGGCGACATTCTGGGCGATCTCTTCCAGGCCGGAGCCTTTGGGAAGCCCCATCAAAGACGCCAGCCGGGGAATGATGACCTCGCTGGAAAGGGACAGATAGTGGCACACGACGCCCGGTTTTTCCTTGTAACGCCTTTCCAACGCTTTCAGCAGGGAAGATTTCCCCAATTGCCGCCCCCCCACCACCAGGTAATTGGACAGGTCGCGATTCATAATATGGTCGATGATTTCCGTCCGGCCAAAAAAGACAGACTCCCGGTTGACCCCACCGCCGAGCTGGTATGGCGACAGATGTTTCAGGGTGAGCTGCCCGGCCAGTATTTTTGCCAGGGCGATTTCCGGCTCCGGGGACATCAACAGATGCGTCAAATCGGAACCCGATGGCGCTACCAATTTGTTGGAGCGGTCTTTGGTTTTATCCAGAAGTTTGCGCTGGCATTCGCTGTCCGGCCCAATCAAAATCGTGGGGAGTTGTCTGGTCGCCTCAATCCCTTTCAGGTCGTTGAATATGTCCTCCGGCTCGGATTCCGGGGCCGGGAAATAAAGGAGGCATCGGTCCAGGTTCAATGGAAAATGATTGGGAAGGCTCAGTTCCCAGAGTCCGAGTCGCTGGTTTGTCACTGTCCCGCCCAGGCATTTTGCCAGGGTCTCGGCTTTTTCCTCCGGCGTGCTTTCACCAAAAAAACGAATGGCCTGGGAAAGGATGTTTTGGGTGGACCCGGCTTCCGAGACTATTTTGTCCAGCCTCCGGGTCTGCATCAGGCGGATGCGGGCGTCTTCGAGTTGCTCCGGGGGGAGGCGCAACAATGCGGCGGGTGTTTTGGAAAGTTGCGTGACCAGAGGGTGGCGATACCGGCGCAGGTAAAAAATCGCCCCGAGGGTCATTAATAGAAGCGGCGCCAGGAGCCAGTATGGCCATTGAGGCGCGATTTCGATTTCAGATATAGGGGTCTCCCAGGCAAAGATCGGCAACTCATCGCCGGTTCTGCCCTTTAACGAGAGCGCATGAGATTTCAGGTCCAGGTTGTCCGGCAATATGAAGGCGATCTCGGCTTTGGCTCCGGCCTCCAGGTTTTCAATGGATTCCCGGGATTTTGAGATTTCCTCGGCGATTGGTTTTTGGGCGCTTGATTCTTTGTTTGATCGCTTGTCTGTTTTTGCGGCGTACAGACCCAAATTAAATTTGCGCAATGGAGCGTTCCCGGTGTTAAAAAGCTCCATTTTTAGTGTTTTCCCATCTTCTCCTATCTTTGCGTTTTGCAACTCAAGGTTTGGCGATTGCGGAGTCACGTTGATGGTTGTGGAAAATTCGCTTCCGTTGGCCGAGACCACAGTCAGGGACAACTGGCGAGCCCCCGGCGTTGTGAAATGAGCGGGCAACTTTAAATTGGGCGTGACACGAGCATACAGAAAAGCGGTTTCTCCCTGCTCCAGTTTTGCGATCCGCATGGGATTCCATTCCTGCTCGCCTTTGCCATTAAAATCAAAATAATTGCCCGGCGGGTCCAGACGGACGGTTTCATCATCGCTCATGGACGGTTTCAGTCGCAATTGGTAGATGGGATGCGAGCCGGTGTTTGTGATCTGGATGCGAATCTGCTTGCTTTCGCCGGGGGAAATGGATAGAGATTCGGGAGCCGTCGCAAGAGAAAAATGGTCTTGGCCGGGCATTCCGGCTATGAACGCCGGCCGCCAGTCGCCGTTGTTTTCAGGAGACCGCCTTTTCAAAAAGGAGCCGTCATCGCCTCGGAATATTTTTAGGTTGTCTTTTTTGTCTATGATCAGCCAGTTGCCGTCGTTTCCTCCATGCAACCTCTGGGATTCTTTTTTGGAGCGGATATCCCAAATTTTTGTTGTGCCGTCATCTGACCCGGAAATGATAAATTTGCCATCAGGACTGAATGCGACTGAATTGACATCGTCTGAATGCCCTTGAAAAGTGTGGACCAGTTCTTTATTCTCCACATCCCACAATTTTACGGTATTGTCACCCCCTTTATATGACCCAGAACCGGAAACAATAAATCCGCCATCCGGGCTGAATGCCACTGAATTAACATTGCTTGAATGCCCTTGAAAAGTATGGACCAGCCTTTTATTCTCAACATCCCACAACTTTACGGTATCGTCACGCCCGGTATTTGATCCAGATCCGGAAACGATAAATCCACCATCCAAGCTGAATGCCACTGAAGTGACACTGCCTAAATGCCCTTGAAAAGTGTGGACCAGTCTTCTATTCTCCACATCCCACAAATCTACGGTGTTGTAACCTGACCCGGAAACGATAAATCTGCCATCCAGGCTGAATGCCACCGAGCTGACACCGCCTGAATGCCCTTCAAAGGTGTGGGCCAGTCTTCTATTCTTCACATCCCACAACTTTATCGTATTGTCATGCCCAGATAATCCAGCGCTGGAAACGATAAATCCGCCATCCGGGCTGAATGCCACTGAAGTGACAACATCTGAATGCCCTTGAAAAGTGTGGATCAGTCTTTCATTCTCCACATCCCACAATTTTACGGTATTGTAACCTTCATATGATCCAGAACCGGAAACGATAAATCTCCCATCCGGGCTGAATGCCACTGAATTGACCCAACCTAAATGCCCTTGAAAAGTGTGGATCAGTCTTTTATTCTCCACATCCCACAACTTTACTGTATTGTCATCACCCCCAACATATGATCCAACGCCGGAGGCTATAAATCGGCCATCCGAGCTGAATGCCACTGATTTGACTCTGTCTGAATACCCTTGAGAGGTGTGAACCAGTCTTCTGTTCTCCACATCCCACAATTTTATCGTATTGTCACCCCCAGATGATCCCGCCCCGGAAACGATAAGTCGGCCATCAGGGCTAAATGCCACTGATCTGACCCAACTTAAATGCCCTTGAAAAGTGTGGGCCAGCCTTTTATTCTCAACATCCCACAACTTTACAGTCTTGTCCCATGACCCGGAAACGATAAATCGGCCATCAGGACTGAATGCCACTGAATCGATATTGCCTAAATGCCCTTGAAAAGTGTGGAACAGTCTTCTATTCTCCATATTCCACAACTTTACAGTCTTGTCCCATGACCCGGAAACGATAAATCGGCCATCCGGGCTGAATGCCACTGAATTGACACTTCCTGAATGCCCTTTAAAAGTGTGGGCCAGTCTTCTATTCTCCACATCCCACAAATTTACCGTCTTGTCATCCGACCCGGAAACGATAAATCGGCCATCCGGGCTGAATGCCACTGAATTGACATCGCTTGAATGCCCTTGAAAGGTGTGAGCCAGTCTTCTATTCTCCACATCCCACAAATTTACCGTATTGTCACCCCCACGAAACAATGCAGATCCGGAAACGATAAATCCGCCATCCGGGCTGAATGCCACTGAAGTGACATTGGTTGAATGCCCTCGAAAAGTGTGGGCCAGGCTTCTATTCTCCACATCCCACAATTTTACAGTCTTGTTCCCCAACCCGGAAACGATAAATCGCCCATCCGGGCTGTAGGCCACTGAGCTGAACCAGCCTGAATGTACTTTAAAAGTGTGGGCCAGTCTTTTATTCTCCACATCCCACAACTTTACGGTATGGTCATTTGAACAGGAAACGATGAATCGGCCATCCGGGCTGAACGCCACCGAAAGAAAAGCCGTTCGTTTATCAATATTAGAAAAAAGAGTCTTCACCGAATCAAAACCCAACTCTCCCAAACTCTCCCCACCCTTTTTAAGAATCGGATGACCCGGAATCACCCGATAAGGAGCGTCATCAATCACACTCCAATCCGGTTTTTCAACCCGTTGCCCCTGCTTTTTCCCAGATTTTTCAACCGCCAGGGAAGGAATCGCAGCCATCAAAATCAAACCGACCGCCAGCGCCATCCCGCCCCACCACACCCCCCGCAAACGCAAAGCAAATATCAACCGCATGTCAGCATCTCCAATCCAGTTTGCCGGATAAACTCGCACCGCCACGCCAAATGTTCTCCCCGGCGGGCAATCAGGTTGCTCCAGTAAAGACGCCGCAAAAGCTCATCCAACGGCCACAAATCGAATCTTCCAAGGCTACCCTGATTTTTCAACAAATCGCAAAGCAACGCCCGATCCTGTCCTTCGCGGAAATGATTAAAAAGTTGCGCGGGCAATGGCGAGGCCCGCAACGACTCTTCGCATGCCCGGCATGAAACCAGATTTTGCTGAAGGCAATGGTGAAGAAGACGGGGGTGCGACCCGGTGAATTCCAAAACGTCGCAAAGTTGCTCCGGCGAAAGCGCCAGCTTTGGATAAAGATGGGCAAATACCCCGGACAGGCAACCGCTGTCGAGTTCGGGAATCGGCATGTCCAATGCGAGATTGAGCAACGACATGTCCCCCTGGGCATATTTAAGGGCGGCCAACCGCCGGCCCCCCATCATGATGACGCGAAACGCCGGGTAACGCTCATGCAGACTCCGGATCTCGCCCGCAAGGACATCCCGGGATTCGTCCGCGCCATTTTCAAAACCGGTGATCAGCAAAAAAACCTCCCGGCTGTTTTCCAGTTTGTCCGCCAGCTCATCCGCCCATTCCCAGCTTTCCGAAATATCTCCGTCAAAACCGCACTGCCGGGCCAGACGGCCAAAATAAGCGGCGCTGTCGGCCTGGGCGCTGTTTGGCGGAAAAATATGGAGGACATTGGCCGCTCCAAAACGCGACTCGACCCGATCCCTCAACGCCTGGCAGTACACACGGGTGTTTGTGTCCGCCTGCGCCAGGACCATCAGGGGCATCCCGGTTTCCAGCTCATCAAACACGCTTTCAACAAAAGAGCGCTCGCTTTCCGCCAATGGCCGGTCGCTGTCTGAAACCACTTCCGGGAATTTCAAATCGCCCTGGAAACAGGGGTCGGGGCCGGGGGGCTGTTGCGTGACGCCGCACAGCAATTTCTGAAAAGCGCAACGATATAGGTCTTTTTGGCTGTCTTGAAAATCCACGGCCTGGGCGTTTTTCAGAAAAGGGAGATCGGGGAATTGGCCCATGACCACCGGGATGAAAAAAAATCCAGAGCCGGAGTTTTTCATGCGTAGCATCGTCTCATATTCATCCTGAACCCATCCTGAATTTGATGCGTCCAGCGTTGCCACAAGTATGGCGCAACGCGAATGTTTCAGCGCGTCATGGATATTGGCAATGAAACTCTGTCCCGGTGGTAATTCCCATTTATCAAAGAACAATGAATACTCCTGATCCTTTAAATTGTGGGCGAGGGTCTCCACCCAGTCGCTGTGGGTGGTCCGGTAGCTGATGAATATGTCATACGTCTTGGGCTGTGTTTCCAAAATAATCGTGTTTAACACGTCGGACATGCCGCCTCCTGTATGCGTAAAAAAAATATGGGAAAACAAAATATGGAGAAACAAAACTTGCGGAAGGAATAACGGGGGCTGTGGGGGAGGCTATTGAAGGAAGAGCAGACCGTCAGACCGCTGGGTCACAGCCATTTTACTCCATCCGTTTTGCCCGGCCACGCGACTTTTCCCCAATTTTATTCCGCAGGCTTTTTTTTGATTGTATATCAGATACCTGTTTTTTGGAATAATCTCAAGTTTTTTTATAATCATCATGGGCGTTTGACCCATTCGCGCCGCGCAATTGAGGCGATGGATGGAGCGGGGGCAATGGATAAGATGGATAAGGTTGAGGCCATGGGTGGAGTCGGGGCGATGGATAAAAAAGGGTGAAAAAAAGTAAAAAAAACAAGGCCGTAAACTATAAAACGAATGTTTCGGGGGTTAATGTTTCAGGTGAATATGGCGAATGAACTTTCGGATAAATTTTCAAATATATGTTGAGGATGACTATGGCATGGAGGGATGGAGGATCGGTCTGCTTTGGGGTTTATTCTATTTTTAGACGCGCGCCGTGCGTCTCTACCGGATATATGAATGGCCGAGGGCGCGTCAAAGTTATGGGATTCGATCAACGCAAATGCCAAACGATCCGTCCATCCACACCATCCGTTGATTATTCTATTTTTTTAAAATCATCCAAAATGGTTCGCCGGGAATCAACACCCGCCATCTCGGCCGCCAGGCTCTGTCTGTTTCCAGCCGTAGAGACGCACGGCGTGCGTCTTGGTTTTGGCGCGGCGCCTTTTTTTGCCTTGGTGCGGCGCCCGGTTCCAGCATGAATAAACCATCATATGTTACCCGTCAACCCGACCCCGAACAATAAACCCAATCCCGCCCGTCATAAACCAGAACCCGTTTTTTCTATCGTTCCATCGCGAAACAAAGGTTGCGAAACAAAATTTCCAAAATCAGGCAAGTCCCGGGCTTTTATGACTTCGGGCCAGACGGAAGCCGTGGTTGCTCCAGCGGAGGCCCGTCTCGTAGCCGTGGCGGTACGCGGAGCGAACGTTCCGGCCGTCGTAGTTCCAGCCGCCGCCGCGCATCACGCGGGGCTCGCCGAACCCTGGTCCCACAGGATTGGTGACGCTACCCTCAGGGTAATTGCCATACCGATCCTGGCACCATTCCTGGACATTTCCATGCATGTCATACAAGCCCCAGGCATTGGGTTGAAGACTTCCCACCGGAACCGTTTTTTCCCGGTACTCTCCCTTGGGGCAACCCGGCATCGGTTCGGTTCCATTGTAATTCGCCTGATCCGCGTATAGACACTTCCCGAAATAAAAAGGGGTCATGGTTCCGGCGCGGCAGGCATATTCCCATTCCGCCTCAGTCGGGAGGCGATACACGCCCTTCCCTTCCATTTGATTCAGTTTTTTTATAAAATCCTGAACATCATCCCAAGAAACCTTCTCAACCGGACACTGATCCCCGTCTTTTTTAAAATACGACGGATTATTCCCCATCACCCCGCACCACTGCTTCTGGGTGACCTGGGTGGTCTGCATGTAGTATCCCTTGGTCAGAATCACTTCATGGAGGGTTTCATCCGAACGTCTTTCCGACTCGTCATCCGGGCTTCCCATCTGGAATGTTCCCGGCTGGATACAGACGAATTCCATATCCACTTCAAAATTTATCCAAGTAATCTTTGCCCATGAAAGATTAAAAATACGGAGATCAATATGAGACACATTCACCCCTCTAAGGTCAACCTTCGCCAAATTCGTCCCGGCGGACCCATCCTCCATCATCTCCAGAAGAAACGCCTTCATCTGATCCGTCCATTCAATCTCCAAACCCGGCCGCTCCTCCTCCGGAATGGCGATAAACCGCCGGACATACAAATATTCCATAATGGATCGGTGGGCGAATTTGTAGTTCCCCTCCGCGTCCCGGTTCAAAAGAGACCGGCCGGTCAATTGCCATGATTCAAGGGGGATGCTCCATTTTTCAGCCAACCCGACGATCTCGTCATGGCTCGCTTTTTCCATGCCCCGTTCTTCGCGATTCACGAACAGATCCATGGCCATCCGCTCTGAAAACTCTTTCAGATTTTCTTTGTTCAGCCATCCTTCTTCCCGCTCAAACCAAGACTCAATCATCAAATCGTAAAGCTGATACGTCTTTGAAATCTGCTGGCCCTTGGATATGATATCCGGGATATGGGCCAAGAGCATGGGCCGGACTTTCAGGTTGGGAATTTTTTTGGCGATTTCAAAGGCTTTTTCTCTGGTCTTGGATTGCCAGAACGGATATCGCTTCTTTAAAAACCGGGCCACATCCGAGTCATCAAAAGGGGACAGATAAATCTTCCTGAATTCATGATTTCCCCCCACCCCGCCCCCTCGTGGTCCAATCCGAACAATGCCAGTATCCACGGGTATCTCCTCATCCCGTTTGAAAAATTGCGTCCGGCATGTGATGATCACTCGCCGGAATTCGCAACAGGCGTCCATCAGGGAGCTGAGCCGTTTTAGATAATCCGATATAGCGCCCGTGTCCTCATCAAAGGCGTCCAGAAAAATCACCGTATCTTCCCGATCTTGTTCAGGGACTTTTGCAATGTATTTGTCTGGATCTTTATGCCCCAATGGAACCACGGCCAATTTGATTTTATTTCTCCGGTTTTTTCTGACGTACTGCGCGTAATAATTAAGGACAAACGTGGTTTTCCCCATTCCGGAATCGGCCAGTATGAGAAGATAGCGAATCGGGGTTTCCAGGAAAATAAATTCATTCACCACCTTAAACATATCTTTACTGACGGCGGTCAAGGCATGACGAATCTCCATCTCCTGAGCCGGATCAATATTGGAACATTTTGAGGGTATGAAATAGCGCGTTGATTTTTCTATGGTCTCTTTATCAAAAGGACCTTTCCCGAATGCCTCAATCAGGGCGCACCGCTCTCTCTTTTTTTCTATGATGGGCCTAAAAACCCTTATTCCGGCTACGATAAGGGCGGAAAAACTGATCGCCGTTCCAACGACAGCCATCACAATTGTCAATATTCCAGGAGTCGAATCCATATTTTTCTTATTTCCCCTATTACCCCTTTTTATTTTATTCTCATATTCTCGTTCCCATGTGGCGCAACGGCAATGCTGACGGCTCGCTCGTCGCGTTATGGGATTCGGTCAACGTCAATGCCAAACGACCCGTCCATCAAGGCCATCCGTTGATTATTCTATTTTTTTAAAATCATTCAAAATGGCTCGCCGGGAATCAACACCCGCCATCTCAGCCCCCCGATTCTGTCTGTTTCCAGCCGTAGAGACGCACGGCGTGCGTCTTGGTTTTGGCGCGGCGCCCGGTTCAAATATGAATAAACCAATCATATGTTAATCGTGAACCCAACCCCGAACAGTAAACCCGCTCTCGCCCATTATAAACCAGAAACCATTTTTTCTATCGTTCCATCGCAAAACAAAGGTTGCGAAACAAAATTTCCAAACTCAGACGATTCCCTGGACATTCTCCGCGCTCCGCCTGCCCCGAATGGCCCAGGGCCTATGCAAAGATTTTACCCGATCTTGTTCTCCCCTCTTTTAAAACCCCTGGTTTTTATGACCTCGGGCCAGACGGAAGCCCATGCCGCCCCACCGGCCGCCAGGCTCGCCCCAATAACGGTAAGCGGAACGAACCTTCCGGCCGTGGTCGTCCCAGCTACCGCCGCGCCGCACACGGCTCTCGGCGACCTCTGGGCCCACAGGATTGGTGACACTCCCTTCATGATACTTGCCATACTCATCCTGACACCATTCCCAAACATTCCCATGCATGTCATACAAGCCCCACCCATTGGGTTGAAAACTTCCCACCGGAACCGTTTTTCCCCGATACTTCCCCTTGGGGCAACCCGGCATCGGATTGTCCCCATCATAATTCACCTGATCCGTGGACAGACATTCTCCAAAATAAAAAGGAGTATTGGTTCCCGCTCTGGCCGCATATTCCCACTCCGCCTCGGTGGGAAGCCGGTATGTTTTCCCTGTCAATTGATTCAGCCTTTGCATGAACACCTGGGTATCATTCCAGCTCACATTCTCCACGGGGTTCATGCTCTTTTCGCTGAAAATTGAAGGATTGTATCCCATAATCCGTGCCCACTGCCCCTGTGTGATCTCGGTTTTCCCCATAAAAAAAGAATCCAGACAAACCTTATGCCGGGGACCTTCATCTGAATCTCTTCCTTCTTCATCATCCGGGCTTCCCATTAAAAAACAGCCCTTGTCCAAGTGAACCATTTCCAGATCGGGTAGTCTTTTCCAATTTTCAAATGGGTAATAAACCACAAGCAGTTCGGTTTTAAAACTTTCCTTGGGAAATCCCCCATAAAAAATCAGACGATGCCGACTGGCGCCCACGGGCAAATTTTCGATGGTGATGGACGCCCGGCCCCCCTGTTTGGCATCCGATCCCCTCGGCATGGGAATATCTCGACCATCAAGAGTGATCCGTTTGATCTCTCTGGACGGCAGGGAAAAATCATGGGCAAAAGCAGACTTCTCCGTGTAATGGATATCCTCATGGTGCCAGGAAACCGCCTGAAATTTTGTAAATGTCGGATAAAACAACGGCTGAAAAAGAAAAAACCAGAAAAGCAGAAGAATCAACGCCGAAGAGGCGCCGAATGCCACCATCTTCACGGCGTCTTTGGCCATATTGCTTTTGACCCAGGCCGCGTCAAAGATCGTCTCATATATCCGGTTTCTGGAAGCCAGTTTGCCATTTTCCACCCGCGCCACCCCGGACAGTTTAAGCCAAGCGTGGATATCCGAGGCATCGTTAAATGGAATCTCTTTTTTTGACAGCAAACTTTTATATGTCGTTAAAATTTTTCTAACGCTCTTATTTTTATCCAGGAGGTAATCGTTGATAAATTTTAAATGCGTGTCCGTTTCAATGCGGGCATCGAGATACTGATCGCGCGCAATGGCATCGACGCCATCCGGGGTTCGCTCCTCCAGCGGACGCAGGCAGACCGCTTGGGCGATTTTTTGGACCATCATGGGCTGGCCCGACGTCCAATGAAAAATCCGCTCAATAATCAGCATAGAATCCGGCCCCAAAACATCATAAAAAGGCGACATGGCGTCTTTGTCAAAATCCCCGAGTTTAATTTTTTTCCCCACATTAAACGGGGTTCGGATTTTCTTTTTTATAAATTCGGATTGCATGGCCACGCCAAGAAGGACAAAATTGAGACGCTTTAAAACGGGGTTGCCAGCCTTTGCATTATACAGAGCGCGCAGGGTTGTAAAGAAATCATCGGAAAACGGAAGCTCAAGGGCGGAATCTATCTCATCGAAAAAGAAGGCCACCCGTCCTTTTATTTCAGATAGAACCACATCCTCCATAAAGGTCATGAACCTCTGGGTCGGGCCAAAGCGGGAGTGGTTTCCCCACCAATCCATTGTATTGGTCTTTAACTGAAGGCTTCTTTCAATCTGATAGACCACATCGCCAAACCAGACATTGGCATCATTGCGCGTTCCAATGGACGAAAGGTCCACAATTCCAGACCGAATATCTGTCTGCTTCAGGCGGTTTGCCGCGCGAATCATCAGGCTCGATTTGCCGGTCTGCCTCGGGGCCAGGACAAGGCACAACTCGCCGCCATCCAGAGCATGAATCAATTCATCGTCCGCAGGCCGCTCAATATAGCTTGACGAATCGTCGCTCATTGTGCCGCCCGCATGGAAAAAATCCGTTTTTATATCCATCATCCACAGCTTCCCTGATTTAGAGTTTCCCTGCAAAAAAATCCTTGTACAGACGGCACACGCACGCCACTTTCCCATCTGAATCCCATTTCACAAGCCCTGTGGCGTTGAGGCGATCCGCCAGTTTAATATCCTCGCAACCCTTTCCAGAGATCACTCGCTTCATGGCGGAGGACAGCTTGGAATCTTTCTGAAACCCACGCAAATAATGGTTTAAATGATCTGAAAAAAACCCATTCCCGGCCTTTTCAAGGTCAAACAGCTCTTCCCACGATTCCGGGCACAAAACCATGTGATAAAAAAGCAGATGAAGCAGATAGGGCCGCCCCCCGGAATACTCCATGACTCTGTCTGTCATTCGCTCATCCAGAGTCAGGCCGTGCCGGGCGGCAAATTCGCGGGTCTCTTCTCGGATAAATGGATTCAATTTCACATTCAGACCGATATTAAACGGAGACTGGTTAATGTCTTCAATGAAAAAAGAGGGCTCGGTTGAGGCGCAGAGCAACCATCTGACCTTTTTCCACGCCGGATCAAAGGCGCCCCGGTTGTAAAAGGCCCGAACCGATGCAAAAAAATCGGTTTTTATGGGTTCCGAAAAGACCCGATCCGTCTCATCCAGGCACAACAGCATGGGGTTTTCGTTTTTCAAAAAAACATGGTCATCCAGAAATCGGGATATATTTTGATCATACCCGCGTTTGGCGTCCCAGGTTTCCGGATCCCAGTCGTTGAGCTGAAGTTGCGAGGCGATCACAACGGCAATGGCCCTCCAGACCGTGTTCAATGACCCGAAATCCGCTGTGGAAAAAGATTGGAAATCCACAATCACCGGTCTTAAAAGATCGGAAATGCGCCTGGCGTTTGCGTAAATGCGAAAAAGCAACGAGCTTTTTCCGGTCTGGCGGGGGGCTCGGATGGTCGCCAACCCCCGTGCTCTCTTTATATCCGCCATCACCTCTTCATCGGCCCTCCGTTTGATATAAAACCGGGATTCCACGTCCATGGCGCCTCCGGGTTGATCCAGCCGGGAGACATCCACATGAGGAACAGGCATTTTCTTTGGCCCCGGCCGACTTTCAGACGTTTTTTTCCGTCCGTTGCCCGGCTTGATTTTTTTTATCCCGCATTCCAGGCGCCAAAGCGCATCCTCATCACAGGCATCCTTAAACTTCACCCAGGTGTTGATTTTAATAAATTCCGGCAATGTATTCGGCTCTTTGGCTCCCGGAAGCAAAACAGGGATCACTCGAAATTCAGAGTTTTCCGAATGACGATTTAATGCGACAGCCATCTCACTTTTATGACATGGCCCTTCTCCGCTCTTCCCAAAAAAAACAGCGCATGATTTTGAAAACTTCATCCCGAGCCCCAAATTTTCAATGGTTGGTTCGCCAGCGATTAATTCCCAATCGTCAAACCAGGGCTTTAAGCCCACGCGATCCTGTAGACAGATGGCGATCTTTTCAACGAACTTTTTTTCAGATGAGTTGTAGCTCATAAACACGTCGTATTTTTCATTCATTTAATAACGCCTTCCTCTGATTTTTACAGGCTTGATTTTGCGGGATTAACCTATCGAAAAATTGAACAATGGTTCATCTATCCGGTTTGCTTTAGTTTGCTTCGCTTCGGTTTGGGGTCTGTTAGAAAAATGACAAAAGGCTCGCCTGGACGCCCGCCGCCCCTTTGCCAGCCATGCAGATGAACATGACGACCGCCACCGTGACCATCAAAATGCCATGAAACAAATTTATGGAGACTGAAAAGACGCTTTGATGCCATGTGGCTTTGTTCTGGCCTTTAAACCGGGCCGCGTTCATATCGAAATCAATTTCTTCCGCTTTTTTCTTTCGGACATCGCCATAAAGATTCCGATACAAACGCTCCTGATAGAGGTAGTATCCATCCAGAATCCAGAACGAGACAACCGGCAAATAGGCAATGTACACAAACTGCGGATCGGCCCCTTTTGCCGCCAGGGCAAACAGGCCGGAAACCAGTATGACGCTCCAGCCCTTTAAAAGGAAGGAGCAGTGGGCCATCCTGTTGATGACGCCTTGAATGATCTCAAGATGTTTTAATTTTTTCTCCATAATCCCTCCTGTTTTTGCGTTAAGCCTCGTTGTTTTCCGACCTCATGCGGGCTGCGCGTCGTATTATGGGATTCGGCCAACGCAAATGCCAAACGATCCGTCCATCCACACCATCCGTTGATTATTCTATTTTTTTATTGGCCAATTTCTTGACAATGGCTCGCCGGGAGTCGATTCTGTTTTGCCGCGTCCATTAAAGGAATGATTTTCTTTCCTTATTAAACGATTCTTGATTTTGGCGCGCTCGTCAAAAATATGTCCTGTTTTATCGTTGGGTTTCGTTCCTCAACCCAACCTACGAGTGAGCTGTCAAGAATCTAATATCTTTGTGTATTGGCGCCGTTTGGGTTAAGCGAAGCAACCCAAACTATGCAAATCCCTTCTGGAAAAATCAAAAACCGCATCCCTTTCTCCTTGCCTCTTGACCCGTCTTATTCCTTCCCTGTTGTTCTTTGGAAATCAATTTCATGCCCGGCGCCCCATTGGCGACGATATGTCCCTTGACGGACATAACGATGGAAACTCGAATATTCCCAATCCTTTGGCGCAGCTACCAGGCCGTGTTTTACAGGGTTGTAATGAATATATTCCATATGGTTGATCATATCTTTCTCATCGCGAATCAAATGCTCCCAAAATCTACGTTGCCACACCGCCTGTTCCTTTTTATTTTTTCTTGATTTCACAAGGGTTTGTTTGAATTTTTCATCGCATTTTCGCGAAAAATAGCTTTTTACAAGCCGCCACCGCGTTGAAAAATCATGGTCGTTTTGTGGCAATGTCCATATGCAATGCAAATGATCCGGCAACAGGACAAAAGCGTCGATTCCAAAAATATGTTTGTCCATGACATATCGAAACGCATCGCGCAACAGGTTTACATTCTCAGGTTCGGTTAATATTTTTTTCCGGTTAAACGTTGTCACCGTAAAAAAATATGCCCCTCCTTTTGTTTGGGCGCGTCGGTATCGCATTGTTTATATCCTCATCATTTTTATATCGCCATCTTTTTTTATGTCGCAAAGAAAACGCGCTATCGTTGGGTTTCGTTCCTCAACCCAACCTACAAAGTCCATGGCAAGCATTTAATATCATGGCAGGGCGCCGTAGGTTGGGTTAAGCGAAGCAACCCAACATATATCAAAAATCGCGGCCTCAAGAAAATAGGCCAAGCGCTCCCAACTCAACCCCCAACCCCAACCCCATCCCCACGTCAACCCAACTCCGAACAATAAACCCGCTCCCGCCCGTCATGAACCAGAAAGCGTTGTTTCTCGTTTACTCGCGAAACAAAGGCTACGAAACGAAATTTCAAAAATCAGCGCTATTGTTGGGTTTCGTTCCTCAACCCAACCTACAAGTGAGATGGCAAGCATTTAATATCGTGGCAGGGCGCCGTAGGTTGGGTTAAGCGAAGCAACCCAACATATATCAAAAATCGCGGCCGGAAGAAAACAGGCCGAGCGCTCCCAACTCAACCCCATCCCCCCCCGGCAAATCCTGGCGCGATTTACCCATCGCCGCGCCATCAATGTTCCCCAGCCCACTCCGCCACCTGGTCCACCAGCTTTTCAATCCCCTTGGCCACGTCTTTGATTCCCGGCCCAAGCATGTAGGCGGGGGTGGTGACCAGTCGATTTTTCTCATCCAGGCAGATCATGTCCACCGGGCGCTCCATGTGACGCCCGCCCATGGACTCAATCTTTTCAGCCACTCCCACATCGTTTCCAATGGTCACTTCAGGGCGTTTGTCGGAAACGGCCCTGGTCAACGTGGCGGGAGCGATGCATATGGCGCCCACCGGTTTTTTGGCGGCCATCATGTCCTTTAAAAGCCGTTGGACATCGGGATTGATGGTGGCGTCCGCCCCTTTTATGGCAAAGTCGCTCAAGTTTTTCACCGCGCCAAATCCCCCGGGAATAATCAGGCCGTCGATGTCCGATTCCTGAACATCGTCCAGCGCTTTGATGTCCCCCCTGGCGATGCGGGCGGATTCCACCAGGACATTCCGTTTTTCGTTGGCGGGGCGCCCCGTGAGGTGGTTGATCACATCATACTGATCCACGTCCGGCGCCATGCAGACCACGGTGGCGCCCACGCGATCCAAAAACAGCAACGTCAACACGGCCTCATGTATTTCCGACCCGTCGTTTTTGCCGCATCCTGAAAGCAGAACTCCGATTACAGACATACCGACTCCTTTCTTCTCCTCAATCCCCGCGTTCGGGGAGGGGAAAAATAAACTTTTTTTTAATTCCCATTATTTTTTTTTAATTCCCATCAAAATGGATACGCTCGTAAAAAATCACGGCTGGCCCAATCCATAGCGAATGGGTCAAAAAATTCGATAACCAAGGCGTAGTGGTTTTTCGGGAGTGAGGCCATACATTTAGTATGCCGAACGAGTGAAAAACCACTACAACGCAGTAGATCGGATTTTTTACGACGCCATCAAAATTACCAGCGTCCGCAGGCAAGGTCAACACAAAAATAATCGGCCCCAGGGAAAAATATACGGCCGCTCTTGAATAAAAAGAGTTATTCTGATATCCATTTTATGTCGGCACGATAAACAGATAAAAGGAATTTTCTGATGGATATAAAAAAACACTGTCCTGAAAAACTAATGACCGCCAGGGAAGCGACCTCGAAAATAAAAAACGGGAGCCGCGTCTTTCTGGGAACCGGGTGCGGAGAGCCGCGTCACCTCATCGAAAGCATGGCTGGCAACAAAAGCCTCCATGACATCATGATTTATCAGATGCTTTCATCCACCCTCGCCCAATTTATAGACGACCCGTCCTTTTTAAGGCGATTTTCCATCAAGCTGTTTTTTATCAACGACGTCATGCGAAAAGCGGCCTTTGAAGGAAAAATAGACTATATACCCAGCTATCTGTCTCAGATTCCGAATCTTTTTTCCAGCGGCCAAATCGGTCTGGATGTGGCGTTGATCCAGGTCAGTCCCCCGGATAAATTCGGCTATTGCAGCCTGGGCATCTCCGTGGCTCTTGCCAAATCCGCCATGGAAAACGCCCGGATAGTCATCGCCCAGGTGAACCCGAACATGCCGAGAACCTGGGGGGACACCTTTCTCCATCTGGACGACATCGATGCCGTGGTTTTCCATGAAGAGCCCCTCATCGAGGACCATCCCCCCACCCATGAACCGGCCGAGACCCAAGTCATCGCCCGAATCGGGCATTATGTCTCCCAGCTGGTGGATGACGGCGCCACGTTGCAGATCGGTCTGGGAAATGTGCCCTATTCCATATTGCAATACCTTGGGGACAAGAAAGATTTGGGAATCCATACCCAGCTGATCACCGACGCCTTTATCCCCCTTCTGGAAAAAAAGGTCATCACCAACAAAAAAAAGACGCTTCTCCCCGGACGGGTGGTGGCGTCCATGTGCATGGGATCAAAAAAACTGTACCAATACGTGGATGACAACCCGATATTTTATTTCAACTCCTCTGAATTTGTAAGCGATCCCGCGGTCATCGCCAGAAATGAGAACCTCATCTCCATCAGCTCGGCCCTGGAAGTCGATTTGACGGGGCAGGTCTGCATGGACTCCGTGGGAGACCTGTTTTACAGCGGCTCCGGGGATCAGGTCGATTTTTTGCGGGGAAGCGCCATGTCCAAAGGCGGATTTTCCATCATCGCCCTCCCCTCCACCGCGCGACGGGGAACCATATCCCGCATCGCGACCCATCTCAGCGCCGGGGCCGGCGTGGCCACCACCCGGGGCGACATCAATTTTGTGGTCACGGAATACGGCATCGCCGAACTCCAGGGCAAAGGGATTTACCAACGGGTCATGGAGCTGACCCAGGTGGCGCATCCTGATTTCAGGGATGAACTCATCAAAAAAGCGAAAAAAAGACATTATATTTTCTCGGATCAGCTTCCCCCCTCCAGCGAAGACATGCTTTTTTTGGAATCTTATAAATCGGTCCTGAATTTAAAAAGTGGAAAAACCATCGAGGTCAGACCCCTGGTTCCGTCGGATGAATTTTCATACCGAAACTTTTTTTATTCCCTCCAGCAGGAGACCATATTCCACCGATTTTTTTACAACATCAAGCTGTTTCCCCATGAAGTCATCCAAAAGCACTGGGCCAGCATCGATTACAAAAAGAATATGTCCATCATCGGCCTGGCGCAAAACAGAGGCCACAAGGAGATCATGGCCATCGCCTCATACGCCATGAGCGATGACAGGCAGCGGGCCGAAGTGGCGTTTGTGGTGCGGGAGGATTTTCAGAATATGGGCGTCAGCTCCCGACTCATCGATATTTTACAAGGGATCGCCGTAAAAAACGGCTACCAGGGATTCACCGCCACTGTCCTGAAAACAAACGGCCCCATGTTGCATCTTTTCAGGAAAAAATTCCCCGAGGCGACATTTAAATCCAGCATTGACGGATTTGAAATGATCGCCGATTTTCAAGCTGGCAAGCCCGTTGAAGAAAAAATTGAAGAAAAAATTTGAATGAAACCATTTAAAGCCAAAGCGGCTAAAACCAAACCGACTAAAACCAGACCGGGTAAAAACGGGCCTGATAAAACCAGACCTTCTAAACCCGAACGCGGCGCCTCCGCCGATCCACTGGCGATGGGCTCCAAGAAATGGCGGGACATGATCAGGCAGGGCGCCGACGATTTCAATGTCCCGGTCAACGAAACCACCGCGTCTCTTTTCGCCCTTCATGCCAGCGAGTTGATGGCATGGAACAAAAAAATAAATTTGACCACGATCCTGGATCCATTGGAGGTGGCCGTCAAGCATTTTATTGATTCCATCGTCCCGGCTCCTCTGATTCCCAAAGGGGGACGAGTTTTGGACATCGGATCGGGAGGCGGCTTTCCAGGTCTGGCTCTAAAGGCCGCGCGACCGGATATGGACATGGTCATGGTGGATGCGTCCCAAAAAAAAATACACTTTTTAAAACATGTCATCCGAAAAACAGGGATGGAAAACATCACGGCGATTCATGGGCGGGCCGAGGATCTGGCCAAAGACCCTGGGTTCAATGGGTCTTTTGATGTCGTGGTATGCCGGGCGTTTGCGTCTTTGGGCGATTTTTTCGAAAAAGGGCTCCCGTTTGTTTCAAAAAACGGTTTTTTGATGGCATGGAAGGGGAAAGCCGGGGAGGACGAGGCGAAAGAATTTCTTTCAAATCAAGGACAGGGGCGGCCCAAACAGGCTCCGACCCAACGCAACGGCAACGACAACGGAAGGGGCGGCGGCCATAGGAATGATGAGACGAGCCAACGAAACGATGGGTTTCAATGCGATGCTTTGGAAGAATTTAAAACAGAAACCGCCGAATTTCAAATGGAAATAAAAAAATACGCGCTTCCATTCCTTGATCTGGAAAGGCGTCTGATGATGATCAAACAGAATGCGGGGGCGCCCCATTTTTGAAAAGTCCCATTTTTAGAACATAAGGCTTTAAGAAACCAGATTTTACAAAACCATATTTTAAAAAGAAGGTTTCAAAAAGGCAGGTTTTAAAAAAGCAGACTTTAAAAATCAGGCTTTAAAAAAGCAAGACCCGGAATAAAAGATATGGAATAAAACGGCGGGAAAAACAGAGTCCGGTTTTGGTTTCCGGGCTTTATTTTGCGATTTTATTTACTATTTTATTTGCGGTTTTATTTGCGGTTTTATTTGTGTTTATTTTGCTACTTTATTTTGCTACTTTATTTTGCGATCTATTTTTTGTTTTTGGCGGAGGAATAGCCGTCCGCGTACCACCCGCCGCCTTTTAATTCAAAGGAGCATGTGGATATGATTTTTTTGGCTTCCTGTTTGCATTCGGGGCATTCAATGGTTTCGGTCCCCATTTTCACAAACCTTTCGATGATGTTTCCTTCGGGGCATTCAAATTCGTAAACGGGCATGACGTCTCTCCATACGTTGGGGCGTTTGTCTGATGTTTTGCCGATCATTTATTAACCTGATCATTAAATCAGGTCATTTAACCTGTCATTTAATAAGGTCAGGCGACTATATCAGGTGGTCAGATCAGGCAGTCAGTCAGATCAGGCATTTGAGATTTCGGTTGTCTTTTCTAAAAACTGTTATAATATACGCTCATTTTTTGCGTTGTCAAGAATGATTTTTATGGAGATTTAATATGGCTTCAAATATTTACTGGGCCGATGATTATGTTCGAAAACAGAGTTCAGCCAAAGACGCCATCGGTTTGATCAAATCGGGGCAGCGAATTTTCATAGGCTCCTCCTGCGGCGAGCCCCAGCATCTGGTCAAAACCCTTTTCGAAGAATCCCATCGGCTGACAGGCGTTGAAATTGTGCGTCTTTTGACCCGGGAAAGCGTCCCGTTGACAAAGATCGCCGATGAAAGCCGCGGCCAAAATTTGACCATACGATCATTTTACTCAGGCTCGGCCAAGTCCAGACAACTGGCCAAAAACATTCGTTTTGTGACCCCCATCAACCTCTCCGCTGTGCCGCGCCTGTTCAAGAGCCGGGATCTCCCCATCCAGGTGGCGTTGATTCAGGTCTCTTTCCCCGACGACTTCGGGTGGATGAGTCTGGGCATTTCCGTGGACATCACCCTGGCGGCGGCCCAATCCGCGGACCTGGTCATCGCCCAGGTCAATCCCGAGATGCCCAGGGTGCTGGGCCGCAGTTTCATTCATGTCAATGATGTGGATGTCATCGTGGAACACCAGGAAAACCTTTTGACTCTGGATAAAAACCCGGAAATGGAGGCGGCCAATGTCATTGCGAAATACATCTCACATATTGTGGACGACGGCTCCACCATACAGGTCAGCCCCGGCGTGACAAATGCCGCGACCCTGTTGGCCCTGTCTGATAAAAATGACATTGGGGTTCACACCCAATACATCACCGATGAGATCATGCATCTCATGTCCAGAGGCGTGATCACAAACCGCCTCAAAGGGTTCAACGACGGAAAGATCGTGGCCAGCGGCGCCATCGGCTCCAAAGAGTTTTATGAATTTTTGGACGACAATCCCTCCATCGAATTCCATCCGTCCGATTATGTGAATAATCAGACCATTATTGCCAAACACTCCAAAATGGTCTCCATGAATGTCGCCATGTCCATGGATCTCACCGGCCAGATTGCGGCGGACGCTTTGTCCTACAATCACTTTTTTGGGGTCACCGGTTTTCTGGACTTTGTCCGGGGATCGGCCCAGGCCAAAGATGGAAAGTCCATTGTGATGCTCCCTTCGACATTTGGAAACCAGGAGAAAAGCCGGATCGTTCCCATGCTGGAGGACACGGCGGTGGTGGTCCCCAGGGGGGACGTCTATTATGTGGTGTCCGAATTCGGGGCCGTCAATCTGTTCGGGAAAAACATTCAGGAAAGAGCCATCGCCATGATCAGCATCGCCCACCCCAAATTTCGGGACGAGCTGTTTCACGAGGCGAAAAAGCTGGGTTTCATCGGATCGGATCAGAAACTAAACGAATCCATACGGGGGGTGTACCCCGTCCACCTTGAGGAGACGTTTTTCATCAACGGCGAAAAAATAGTGGCGCGTCCAGTGAAACCGGTGGATGGAAGACGAATCCAGCAGCATTTTTACAACATGGATAAAAATGATATTGGCGCCCGATTTTTTCATGACAAAACCAACTTTGCCACCGACGAGAGCAAAGGGTTTTACAACATTGATTATGTGAACGATCTGACCATTCTTCTTTTGACCGGCGAGTTTGGTTTCAGAGAAGTCATCGGCATCGGCCAATACTTGAGAACCCCGAAAACCAATGTGGCGGAAATCGCGTTTTCCGTGAGCAAAGAATTCCAGGGCAAGGGGCTGGGAAAAGCGCTTCTTTTGAAACTTCTGGAAGCGGCCTTGGAGAATGGAATTTCAGGCATGATGGCCTACACCAGCCCGGAAAACAGAGGGATGAAAAAACTGTTTGGCCAGCTTCCATATGTTATGAAATCATCCAGAGAAGAGGACATGCTTTTGTTGAGTTGCCGCTTTGACGAGCCTAAATAACGGCGGACCCAACGACCCTCCCTAAAAAAAATGGGAGGGGAATGGACGGTTTGCTTTTTTATCAGAATTTGACGCGCTCGTAAAGAATACGGGAAATGCCAAAAACACCAAAAATGATACGCTCGTAAAAAATCGGATTTGCAAGCAAACACAACAGCGCTTAATTTGGATGCTGATTAATTACGGTCACTTGTAGGTTGGGTTAAGGGACGAAACCCAACACAGCTTACTTTTTACGAACGTATCAAAAATACCAAAAACACGACCCGGAAAATACAAAAACACAAACCGCCCCATTCATGGAAAAAAAGGCATGACGCGGTTTTTTTACCACGCCATCACAATTGATAAGCTCGTAAAAAATCGGATTTGCAAGCAGACACAACATTGCATAATTCAGATGCTGATTAATTACGGCCACTTGTAGGTTGGGTTAAGCGAAGCAACCCAACATAGCTTTATTTTTTACGACGCCATCAGGATTTAAAGCCGGGGCAGGATTTAAAGCCGGGGCAGGATTTAAAGCCGGGGAATTTCTCCAGCGCCCCATGCCCCACCAGCGCGTCCATTGTTTTTTTATGCGCCTCTATATCCTGGGCGCTGGAAAACGGGAAGCGCAACATGTAGGAATTCCCCTCAAAAAATTCCGGGGGCGTGATGGCGGCGCCTCCGCTCAAATGAAGCGTCTTTAACGTCGCCTCAAAATCTTCCTCAGCCTTTGAGAGCGCTGGAAAACGCCGTTGTTTTAAATAGCGGCGGACCCGTTTGGTCTTTAGCGGAACATCCCGGTCATCCTCGCTGTTGACTATTTCCAGAAAATGGGCGTCTGAAAAAACATCCATAATGGAAATATCCTCCCTCATCGCGATTTCACTGGCCAGCGCCACGCATTCCTTCTGTTTGCTGAACCCCAATTTCAGCATGTCAAAAATCTCGGTGAATCGGATCGCCTCCTCTTTTTTCAACCCGGCCAGGCTCATAGCCATGGCAAAAGATACCCGGCCGGACGCGATCCCTTCTTTCACCCGGCGGGGCAAAAGGTAAATTTTTTTCAGATTGTCCAGCATGACCGGATTGCCCGGAAGCCCCAGGGCCGAGGCGGTTTGAGCATATTCCCTTGTCTGTTGTTTTTTTTGGTTATTTTTTTTGGGGTCGGACTCTTTTTGTCCGGCGTCATTTTGTCCGGCGTCATTTTCGCTGGTTTTTTTTTCGCTGGTTTTCTTTTCGCTGGTTTTCTTTTCTTTGGCGCCAGCCCCGGCCGCCGTCATGAATCGGGAAAGCAACGCCGCGGCTTTGGCCTGCTCCATCAAATTCAGGGGCCGTGAAAAAGAATTGTCGGCGATGGCGCGTTTGGCGCAATCCAACGGCGTGATCTCGGCTGAAAGGATGTTGGCTTTGATCTCATCCATTCCAAGACGGACGCAGGCGGCCACCCGTCTGAACCCGCACACGATGACATGGGTCCCGTCGTCTGATCGGATCAGGGACGGAACATTAATCAGACCGACCCCTTTGATGGAGTCGGCCAGGGCGTCCAAAGAAAAATCCGCCCCTGGCCCCGAGGCGTCCAAACCGTCGCCGCCGCCGCTCACCGAAAATGTTGGGTCATCCAGTCGGACGCGGTCTATCTTTATGATCTCTGTCTTTATGATTTCCGTCTTTATGGTTTCCATATTACAGCGGACACTCGCTTCCGGTCAGACACGTCAGCGCCTCCATATATTTGGCCCGTGTTCCGGCGATGACATCTTCGGGAAGCCGGGGACCGGGAGGCGTTTTATCCCAATGGATGGACAGGAGATGATCCCGGACAAACTGTTTGTCAAAACTTTTCTGAGGCCCGCCCGGTTTGTAGGACGACTTTGGCCAAAACCTGGAGGAATCCGGGGTCAAGACCTCGTCAATGAGTATCATCTCGCCGTTGATCATGCCGAATTCAAATTTCGTGTCCGCAATGATGATCCCCTGTTCATTGGCGATCTCGGCGCCTTTTTTATAAATGGCCAGACTCATATCCCGGGCCTTTTCAGCGATATCCCGGCCCGTCAGCGCCACGGCGCCCTCAAAGTCAATATTGATGTCATGATCGCCAGCCTCTTCCTTGGTGGAGGGGGTGAAAATCACCTCGGGAAGCCGGTCGGATTCTTTCAACCCAGGGGGAAGCCCGATGCCGCACACCGTTTGAGACGCCTGATACGATTTCCACCCGGAGCCGGATAGGTACCCCCTCACCACACATTCAATGGGCAATGGCTCGGCCTTTTGAACGATCATGCTTCGTTTGTTGAGAATATCGGCGTAGGGCTCGCACTCCTTTGGGTATTCTCTCACATCGCTGGTGATGACATGATTTTTGATCATGTGCCCCATGACGTCAAACCAAAACAGCGATATCAGCGTCAAAATTTTTCCCTTGTCCGGGATGGGATCGGGCAACACCACGTCAAAGGCGGAAAGCCTGTCCGAGGCCACCATCAACAGCGAGTCTCCCAGATCGTAAATATCTCTCACCTTGCCTCTTTTCACCAGATTTAAGTTCGGCAAATCGGTTTCAAAAACAGTCGGTTTCATAATGTCATTCTCCTTTTCAAAGCATCAGCTTCGATATTATTTCCTTCATGATTTCAGTGGTCCCGCCTCCGATGGACAGAATCCGGTTGTCCCGGTAGAGCCGTTCCACCAGAAAGCCTTCCATGTATCCATACCCGCCGAATATCTGAACCGCGTCATGGGTGACTTTGTCACTGACGGAACAGGCGAAATTTTTGGCCATGGAGACCTCCAGGGTCTGGTCGATTCCCGCCTCCATCTTTGCCGCCACCCGGTATGCGAACTCCCTGGCCACGGTGGTCAATGTCGCCATATCGGCCAGCTTGTGTCGCGTCACCTGAAAGCCCGACAGGGTTTTTCCAAACGCGCGTCTTTTTTTGGCGTATTGGATCGACTCCTCCAGCGCCATTTGAGCCGTCATATACGCCATCACTCCAAGGGCGAGCCGTTCGCTCTGGAAATTTTCCATGATCAGATAAAACCCCTTGTTCAGCTCTCCAATGAGATTTTTTGCCGGAACCTTGCACTCATTGAAAAAAATCTCCGCCGTGTCCGAGGCCCGCCATCCGGTTTTTTTCAATGGCCGGGACGTGGAATAGCCCGGCGTGTCCGATTCGATGACCAAAAGACTGATCCCGGAAACTCCGGGGCCGCCGGTGCGAACCGCGCATGTGATCTGGTCGGCTCTGGCGCCGCTGGTGATAAAAGTTTTGCTTCCGTTGACCACAAAATAATCCCCTTTTCTCACCGCCGTGGTCTCAATGGCCGAGACATCCGAACCGCCCCCAGGCTCGGTGATGGCCAACGCCGCGATGCGCTCCCCCTGGATGACCGGTTTGACAAACCGGTCTTTCTGCTCGTCATCCCCATGGTTGACCAGGGGGGGAATGGCGATGTGAAGGGAGCCGATCCCCGCGGCGAATCCCCCGGACCCGGAGCGCATGATCTCCTCGTTTGTGGCGATGGTGAAAAAAATATCTCCCGGAGTCCCGCCGCACTCTTCGGGGTAGCCGACCCCCAGGATTCCCAATTCTCCGGCCTTTTTATACATGTCTTTCGGGAACTGGCCCGCCTCCTCCCACTGATCAATGAAGGGCTTGACCTCCTTGTCCACAAATTCTTTCACCGAGCGCCGCGTCATCTCATGGGTTTTCCCAAAATAGGTCTGGCACGACGCGTTTCTGTTCATGTCCACGGTCATCTCATGCACCTTTATCCTCAAATGGAACGGGTTAATCTGAATCCGGCGATGGCCTTGACTCTGTTTTTCGTCGAATATCTGGACCCTCCATTCCGCTTTGGCCATCCATTCCGCTTTGGCCAATATCAGTCTGGCTCTTGGGGGGGAATAAAAAAACGCCGATCGGCCTCTTTTTTCCACAGAAACTATTTACAAATTTAATGCGGCGCTTGTCAAACACTTTTAAAATGTCCGCCCTTTTCCGCCAGGAATCAAACCGGAAAGGCGCATGGCCATCCATCTTGACACGCCTTTTGTTTTACTGTATATGTGCGACGTAAAAAAAATCAAAAAAAATCACGCGCCGCCTCGCGCATCGGCCATTGAAAAAAAGCCATATCTGTGGAAAAGGCCTGTTCCCCCCCGTCAAAAACCGCCGCGATGATAAAGACGTTCCCGGATGACTTTTTTTGGATATTCGCTGATAAAAACTTTAAAAAACGATGATTCAGGGTTCGCTGAAAAATAAATTTACAATTTTCAGCGAGCCCTTAAACACAGGAAACACGAATGAACCCAGCGCTTTTCTTAATTTGCGCCGCCGGTTTTGCCCTCCTTTATTACGGAGCCGAATGGCTCGTCAAAGGGTCGTCAAACCTTGCGGGAGACCTTGGAATACCCGCCATTGTCATCGGGCTGACCGTGGTCGCCTTTGGAACGTCCATGCCCGAGCTGGTGGTCAGCCTCATCTCATCCATGCAAGGCAAGTCCATGATCGCGGTGGGGAATGTCATCGGAAGCAATATCTGCAACATGGCGCTGGTTCTGGGCATGTCCGCCTTTCTCCAGCCCATCCATTGCCACCGTTCCATTGTCCGACGCGACCTCCCGTTGATGCTGGCCATTTCACTGTTTCTTCTTCTGATATCTTTCAATTCCGTCATTGGGCGGTTTGAGGGAGCCATTCTTTTTTCCGGCATTATCCTCTACACGATCTTTAATTATCGCTCCGCCATCACAGAGTCAAATCAGAAAAAAGGCCACATGGCGAGTTGCATTGAGATGGAAGTCAAAGGGATCGGATGCGTCTCATCGCGAAGAAACCAGATTCTGTTGATCGCAACCGGCGTTGTCGGCGTGGCCGCAGGGGCTGAGATGGTGGTTTATTCGGCCACAAAAATCATGACGATGCTCGGAGTCAGTGAAAAATTCATCGGCCTGACCATCGTGGCCTTTGGCACATCCCTTCCAGAGCTGGCGACTTCCGTGGTGGCCGCTTTGCGGAAAGAGATGGATATCAGCGTCGGCAACCTGGTGGGAAGCAATGTCTTTAACATACTCAGTGTTCTGGGCGCCTCTTCGCTGGCGGCGCCGATCCATATCCCCGGCGGTTTTTTTCAAAGCGGGTTGATCATTGATTACCTGGCGATGCTTCTGGTCAGCCTTCTCCCCTGGCTGATGATGAAAAAAACAGCCACGCTCACAAAAAAAGACGGCGCGGTTCTCCTGGCCTGCTATGCGGGGTATATGGTCTGGTTGACCCTAAGTCAGTAAGGGCTCGCTCAAAAATAACTTTACATTTTGAGGGCCAATTCATCCTTCCTGACTCATCATATATGGATGGGTTATAAAAACTCAGCGCCATCTGAATCACTTATTTCTACTCACTTCCTTTTTTATAAACACGGATAGATGGGAAAAATGTGGCTGAGACTCGCCCCACAGGCCTTCCAAACCGATCAAAACGAATGCCCTTGCTTTTTTTTTAGCATGACATGTTTCATATCAAGCCCGGTTCATTTTTTCATCCGCGTTTTTTTATCTGGTTTTTTTACCTGGCTGGGTTCAGAGTCATGGTCGTCGGATGATTCATGGCTCGCCGGGATGGCTTTGGAAAAAAAAACAAACGGCAACGCAAAGGGGCCAAAGACAATTCCCATGGTCAGCCAGAATTTTTTATCGGCGTCTCTTTCTGACGCGATGGCGCGCAAAAGCAGACCGAAAAACGCTGAAAACAATATAAAATAGATCATGACCTGTCGTCCTTTATCTCTTTGAACCGGCGGAATTTAAACTCGCGGAATCCGCTGAAACCTCTCCATTCACCCCGTCGATATTATTTCTGGGTCGATATTATTTCTGGGCCGATATTGTTTCTGGCATTGGATGACTCATCCCCGCCCCCTTTGGCCCGTCAAAATGCGACTTTGACCGAGCCCTTAATCGGAGTCCGATTTCAAAACAGACAAAAACGCGGACTGGGGAATCATGACCTGTCCCACCATTTTCATCCGTTTCTTCCCTTTTTTCTGTTTCTCAAGAAGTTTTCGTTTTCGGCTGATGTCGCCGCCATAGCACTTGGCCGTGACATCTTTCCGGTAGGCCGACACCGTTGTGCGGGATATGACTTTCGCCCCGATGGCGCCCTGGATGGCGATCTTAAACATCTGTTTCGGTATCTCATCCTTTAATTTCTCGCAGGCGTTTCTTCCTCTTTCCACGGATCGATCCCGGTGGACCAATTGAGACAGCGCGTCCACCTTGTCTCCGTTGATTAAAATCTCCAATTTCACCAAATCGGTCTGTCGGTGATCAATCATGTCATAATCAAAAGAGCCGTATCCCCGGGTGATGGATTTCAGGGCGTCGTAAAAATCAAAGACCACCTCGGCCAAGGGAAGCTCAAAAATCATCTCCAGCCGGTCGTTGGTCAGATACTGATAATTTTTATTGATCCCCCGCCGGTCCAGGCAGAGTTTCATCACCGCCCCCATGTACGAGTCGGGAACAATGATGGCCGCGCGGATAAACGGCTCCCTGGAAAAATCGATCAGAGTCAGGTCGGGA
>Ga0307988_1000061_pt1 | contig 90792 bp, 78 predicted proteins | sample EllFjometagen183_FD_203166 | JGI IMG/M metagenome (GOLD analysis project Ga0307988, IMG submission 203166) | Marine microbial communities from Ellis Fjord, Antarctic Ocean - #183 | ecosystem: Environmental > Aquatic > Marine > Unclassified | place: Southern Ocean | collected 2014-10-08 | reverse complement strand
TTGAGCCCAGGTAGCTCAGTCGGTAGAGCAGGGGACTGAAAATCCCCGTGTCGGCAGTTCAATTCTGTCCCTGGGCACCACAACCATAAAGGCTTCCGGTGATTTTCACTTGAAGCCTTTGTTGTTTGGTCTGATTTTGTCCACCTATTGTCCACCATTTATTATTGTTAGACAGGATGACCTTCCAGAATTAATACCTGAGATTAAAAGTTTTCTAAATCATTAAAAATGATTCAAAAAAGTTCTTCAAGGTTGTTCTATGATTGATTGTTTGAATTTGTTTTGATATCATAAGATATTAAAATAATTATACATAATGAGAAATCAAAGAGGGGATATTTCACAGCTCTTCACTAAAGGGCATCCAGTACACTTTTTTTGCATCTTATAGAAAATCGGTGCAAGGTGTTGAATGTTAAAATTTGATTAATAATTTCGGTAAAAACCAGGAGCACTATGGGCGGTTTTGGTTCAGGACGACATTCCAGATGTAAGAAAAAAAGTATAACAAGCAAATCTTATCCTTTGGATATAAGAAGATTAAACAGAGAAAACTTGCTTATACCCGGCACCAGCTTTACAAGCAAGTGGTCAAGTAATGGCTCTGAGTATGGAAGTGTTGGTGGATCTGTTTATAATAATTATTTGGAACTTGAATATAGTCATAAAACTGAAAAAATTAAACTGAGAATAGATTTTGACTGGACTCCATGCCATTATGGCGGTATGCGAGCTTGGTTCAGATGTCCTTTTTGTAACAGTCGCATTGCAATTATTTATTGTGCTGGAATATATTTCACTTGCCGGAAATGTTATGATTTGACGTATCAATCATGCAATAGTTCAGATAGCCAAAGACTGCTTGATAAGGTCTACAAATTAAGGGGAAAGCTTGGAGGAGAACCCATACTATGGTCACCCATTCCATTGCGGCCAAAAGGTATGCATCGCCAAACTTACAAAATGTTGAGCAGAGAGATAAACCTTCTAACAATGATTTCGGACAATCATCTTTTTCAGAAATATGAATCGTATCCATAGAGTTGTAGACTTTTTTTCTAATTTTAAAGTGATTTGCTCAAAATGAGAAGCCCCCCCCACACCCCGAATAAAAAAAGCTCTCAATGGAAACTGATAACTGTCTGCGCAGTCCGAACGCTCGTAGGGTTTTGAAGTCTCTGGTAACTGACTATGATATCCTTGTGCCTATTTTTCAGATTCCCGAAATTATCAAGAAGTCAAAAATTATCTTTTAGCAAAAAACGATAATCTCAGAGAGGATTTTAGTCTCCAATAAAGTTTCATGGGGAAATTTAAAATTTGATTGTTCCATTTCCCATATAATGGAATTATTTCTTTCCGTTTGACATGCCATTTGTTACGCGATAGTAAGGAATTACAAATCCACGACAAAACCAAACCTGTTGAGAAGCAGGGACGGAAAGCCACGGGTCTGAATGATAGCCGGGTTGCCATTAAGGTGACTCGGTTTTTTTGCTTATTGGAGAAGATGAATAATGAAAAAGATTATGAATCCGTTTCTATGTTCTTGGGGTTTAAAAATATTTTGCAGTATTGCTCTTTTCTCGACTCTTTTATTAGGGTGCGCAAGTATAGACGATACTAATGTTAGGCTTGGAGCAAATGCATACAATCAGAAAAATTATGATCTTGCTGCAAAATATTGGAATGATCCGGCGAAAAAAGGAAATTATTTTGCTCAGTACAATATAGGCCTATTGTGGGAACAAGGTCTTGGTAGTACCCCTTTAAATAAATCAGAAGCATCTCAATGGTTTCTTTTGTCTGCTCAGCAAGGGTATGTGCCAGCAATGGTACGTTTAGCAAGAATTCAAAAAGAATACGGTTATGAAAAACCTGCAATAGCGTGGTTCGACTTAGCTGCTCGATGGGGTAATCAAGAAGCCATTCTTGAATTACAAAGCTGGAATAAAACTGTTCCTCCTGCCGATCTTTTAGCTGCTCAGCAACAGGGACAAAAAGCTGCTCAGCAACAGAGACAAAAATCCAGTCAATCAGTATCTGAAGCGATTTTACTCGGTTTAATACAAGGTGTGTCTGACGGTTTAGAAGATCGCAATAATTCTCGTGATTCTTCATCTTATAACAGCTATCAATCATCCCCACCCATTAATACATATCAATCAAATACATATAATAATAGCCTGAAAAAAATTAACAAGCAAGATTCAGAATATAAATATAAAAGCTCAACAGGAACCCAGTATAAATATGATTTATCAAAGCCAGATGACAGACTTAAATATGGCGTTGATGTTGATGCACAACTAAATGACAATATCAATATGAAAACAAACCCTAATGTGAATATTGACCGCAATATGAATCAGTATGGAGGGGGTGTGGAAGATTGAATAACTCAATCCAGTAATTAGATTTCAAAAACATTCCCCCTCCCACTACTCAGCTGAACTTTCAAACTATGTGTCACCCATCAAACATTAAATGCCACCACCCGGTAATTCCCGGCTTCACTGGATAGCAGCTGAATCAATTTTCAATTTTGTAAAACATTTTTCAAGGATGCTTAATATAATAATATCTTTATACTGCATTCAGAACAATCCTTGGTAAATTAAGAAAACAGGGAGTGAAACCAAAAGTTTTCTCCCCCTTTATGTTTTCTTTTGTAACTACATTTTCAATTCGCTACCCAGTTGAAAATGTAAGGACTGGATAGCTCCCTATTTATCTGGTGGATCACCAACAGTTGCAGTGCAAAACATGACAGCAAAGATCATAATGCCAATAACAAAACCAAGATTAGAATTGATTGTAGCAAACAGATATGATCCAAGGAGTCCTGATAGAAATCCGCCAAGTATGATTAAAATTATTCTTAAATAATATTTCATTTTATCTTCTCCATAAATTTAGCCTCAGTCATGGTTTGTGTTCCCAACTGTTGGGCTTTAGTTATTTTTGTTTTACCAGGATCGGAACCTACAATCAAAAAGTCAACATATTTTGAAACCTGATTTGACCATTCCCACAACAGTTTTTAAATTAACATATGGTATTATATGAACCTATTCTGAATGGCTTGGGCATTTTCTAATTCCTCCTTAGAGTCGAACCGTTCAATACTGATCTTATAATAAACCTCATGTTCTCTCTCAAGCTGACCATTGAGCATATTATAAAATGTTTCGTATAGCCAAGAAAATACAGTGTTGTTAGGATCAAAATTAATTCTAAAAATGTCAACTTCTTTAAATATTTTTTCTTCATACATGATATTGTCCTTTTTAAAATATTATTTATTAAGTTTTATCAGCCAATCTCTATAGAGGACTGACATATTAAAGATAGGTCACGTACTCTTATATAGGGATGAACCAGTGAACCACCCTATGGATAGGTGCTTTTAGGGTGGTTCATGGCATCGGCCAGATGAACCACCCTTATGAAGTTGAAAAGCCCTGTCAATAAAGGTTCTGACTATGGTCAAAAAAAGTTTGAACCACCCTTGAACCACCTGAACCACAAAACCCGGTTGAACCACCCCAAGAAGATACATTTTATCAATTTTCCAGACTTGAATATTCATATGCCCCTTGCTTGCCCGTGTTCGAGGGTTGTTCCTTGATAGCACCGTTTTTTACTGCTTTCTCGACGTTTCTCTTTGCCGTTGATACGCTACCCCCAAAAGCGTCTTGATAGGCTTTTGCCAAAGCATTCTTGCTCTCTGCATGCCCCCCGATATCTGACAACACCTTGGCAACATTTTTGCAGTCCTTGATATCTTTAGGCTTAAGCTGGACCTCTGACAGTTTGAAGTTCAGGTTCGAGTCCATTTCCAATAGAAATGAAACAAACGGTTCAAAATTATTGCACTTCTCATGAGTGACTCGGATCTGTTTGACAGTCTTTAACTTTGGAATTGCATGATCAGATTCTATATTTAAATCTGGTTTGGTGCTTTCTACTTGTTTCAGGCTGATTCTGTTTCTGGCCCAATCGTTTATGGCAGTGCTGCCACGATATCCATTTTCATTTTTTTTGTTTTTAGAATTATGATGAATCAAAATAGGAGTACATTTTGCCTGACTACAAACATCGGTAATACCGTCAAGGGTTGCCCTGGTTTCAACGGCATCATTCTCATTTCCACCGTGATAGCTGATCAATGGATCTATCACCAAGATATCAATTTTCAAGCTCTTTCCTTGCTCAAGCTTGCCAATATAGTCCACCAAGAATTTGCAAAACCCTTTGTCTGAGAAGCGTTCGCCAGTAATGGTGGTGTCGTCATGCTGGGATAAGACAAACAGCCGACTTAACCCATTCACAAAGGCCGGATTACCCTTGCACATCGCTATTATCCTTGTGTACATGGATGCCTTGCTGTTTTCTGCTTGAATAAAAAGGGTACATCTGCTTGCTGGAATGGGGAACTTTCCAAAAATCAGATCTGTTGATTCTTCTCCCCCGGTGCCAGGGGATGCCAGGAAAAGAGAAATGAATAATGCCAGCATACTTTTCCCTACGCCACCCGGGGCATGAATAATTGTCGCATCGCCTGTGGAAATCATTCCCTCTATTATCCATTCCATCTCGATTGGAGTCTTAACCAGGTCTTGGAATGAGATATATGAGATTGATTCCCGGTTTTTGGAATCTTCCCCATTATTCGCCATGACAAACAATTTTTTCTTGCAGGTATCTGATGATTGCTTCTACTCTATAGGCAACTTTTCGGTTGCCGATCATGATTCGATCTGGGATGCCTACGCCATTGCAATCATTGTTGGCTTCGGTTCTTCCATTCAAAAGACCGCCTGTTTTCTCAGTAAGGTCTTTTCGTAAAATATAACCGGAAGGGTTGTTTCGGATAATTTCGCCAAACGTCGGTGTGGTTTGTTTCTGTTCCATTTTAAATTCCTTTCAATTTGTAGATTAATGTTTCTGAAAGAAATTATATGAAACTATTTGCCATGAGTCGTGGCTATGAAAGGAGTTAAAAAGGACTAAAAAAGGACTAACTATTAGATTTCTTTAAATATTTATTGTATAAATGTTGCCCGCCAATCTTAATCCCTCCCCGATTCGAAATCAGATCAGGGATTACTCTTTTTACAATTTTACTAAGAAGACCTCCTTTAATATCTCTGGGTGGTTTTTCTCCTCCAAAAAACTTTTTTTCCAAATCACTGAGTTCAAGGATCTTGAAAGAGCCTATTCTCTCCTCAATAACCTTCACTCCATCACCATACTTTAAATTTTGAACATTTCTTTTATCATTATTTGCAACTGATTTTAAATTACAATAAAAAAGATTTAATTCTGGCCGTACTTTTTCTACCAATTCATTAAGCTGTGTTTCGAGTGGATTCTTATTTTCTGGCAGAATCAAGTTCCCATTTATAATGTTCTCTAAACTATGTGGAATCTCAATTTCAGAAGAGAACTGATCAATATGGTTAATAATGTATATGATAAGGATTTCTGGTTTTATTTTTATATTGGAACAAAAATACTTTAGTCTATCTTCTTTTATTTCGTCGAAACTTAGTTTCCTTTCAAGATCCATTGATCGACCTCGTTTCAGATTCCGAAATCTCATTTCAGCTTTTCTCAACTCAGACCGCCGAAATTTCATTTTTTCAAAATCTGCAACAGGATCATAATTCAAAATCTGTTTTATTTCTTCCACAGAGTTAAGAGTTTCAAGCCTTTGGACTTCAACATCTCGTTTGATGGTTTCAAACAGACTATGACTAATTATTCCTTGGAGCGGGAAATTGTTTTTGTATTCGACTGGTAAGAAATAATTAATACCTTCTTTTAATGTCCAGTATGCTATTCTGTTAAATCGTTTGGATAATATTTCTCTGATCTTTTTTTCTTCAAGGGAAAGCTCATTCAGTTTTTGCTCATTGGACATTTTATCTCTCCTGCAAGATATCTGGACCGGATTCGAATTGCATTGAAAGCATACTCGTTATAATACACCTTGTAAAATTTTGGGTTGCTACGACGGACTAATTTTAAAAATTATCAACCAATTCTTTCCTTTTTTTATCATAGTCCTCCTTTGTAATTAAGTTGTCATCATACAGTTTTTTTAATTGCTCTAATTTTTCATGAATGCCAGTTTCAGGTTTTGCTGATTGATTTTTGTTTTCTTCTTCGATAGGTGCTGGTTTTAATGATGTTATCGTTTCGGGTTTCTCGCTTTTCAAGGGCAATACTGAATCTTTAATTATTGTATTCCGTAAAATTAATCTTTTCTGAGATATTTTTTGCTGACCCACTGAATATGCCCTATTAAATGTTGGGTGAAGTTTCATAGTAGCGGCAGAGAGCAACCCACCAGCCAACAAAGATGAGTTTGTCAGTGAAGAATCTGCCGACAAGAAAACCAAATCGCTTTCGTTAATATTCAAGACCAATGGCCTTGGCATTTCATATGACCGGTCTGTGGTTCCCACGGACCTCCATACAAAAGAATATTCTCCAGGGTAAAGGTCCACGCATATAAACTCGTTTTTATTCCCAACAATCCCTGCGCTCTGATTGTTTATGAAAATTTCCATAGACCGGTTTATTGGGATCATCGCCCCATACATTTCCTCCTCACCCATATAAAAATGGACCCTTGCCAACCCTTTTTCAATCGCAGACTCTCGAATCATTTTTTGATCAGTCAGGCTTGCAGAAGGATGTTCCATCCTTGTAGCACACCCGATCATCAATAGTGCTGCCACAGCAATCAATAATCTTTTCATTTCAAACCTCCTTAATTACTCCGATTCTATCCCAGGGAAATTGTTATCAACCATTCTTTGTTTTATCAAGAGTGATGATATTGTTTTTAATCATTTTATCAAAATTTTGAGCAACTTTTTTTAAGCCATCAGGTTTTAAATGGCTATAGCGTTCTGTTAATTGAATGGTTGAATGCCCAAGCAGTTCTTTAAGTTCATATAAATCCGTACCATTCTGAACATGCCAGCTTGCAAAAGTATGGCGACTGGTATGAAAAATAGCTTTATCACGGCTAAACTACAATGGCTACTTTGTCCTTGTCAGCCAGATTGTTGACCAGCATCTTCATAGCATTTTTCAAAAGAGGTAGTTTGTTTCTTGAAGTCATGGAGCCTGAGACATCTAAAAGAAAAACAAAATTTCCAGCAGGACGCACTTTTTGATCAATGATCTCGCCTTTAAGTCCAATTCTTAATAATCTATGGTCGGTTTTCCAGGGGCAATCAGCGATTTCAGAGCTGACACTGAAAGGTGCGTCACCTTCAGGAACTGGATACTGATATGGGAAATAATTGATCATCTCTTCAATTCTGACTGCATCCTTTGGAGGGAGTTCTCCTGAGTTTAAAAATCGCCGGATATTGGAATAGGATGCCGTATCTACATCAATAGAAAAAGTGGACAAAGGATGATCCAAAACATTTTGAAATAGATTTTCTGATATTAAATCATAGGTTTCTGTATTAAAAGCAGGTTCTGCTAACGGTTGTGGGGGATGGTCAGTGAATTGCCCCATCATTTGTAAAGACATTACCTTCCTGTTTGAACTAACTTCTGATTTCTCTTGAACAATATTTTCTGGTTTAGACGATTCATACCCTTTTAGCTGGCAACCCATAACAAAAGCACTAACCATCAGTATTATTATCATTACTATTATTTTCATTGTAGTATCCTTTATGTTTTAAATTTCTATTCTACTTTATATCTAAGAAAATAGGGCGAGGATCTATAAATAAAATTATCAAATGTCTATAATTCATGATTACCTTTATTAATAACAATGATATCAGTAGTAAAATTTGAATTCAATGAACTATTACTTTAAAAATTGGTGAAAATGCACAATACTATTCTGGTACATATATGATAACATCAACAAATCAACCAACTTTTTGTTCAATCCATTTTTGGAAAGGTTCGTGGATTTTGTTTTATAGAAATATTATAACAATGTCAGAGAAAAAATTTCGGATATTGATATTATCTAAGGAAAGCACCATGAAAAAAGTAAGGATATTAAAACAATGGTCCAATCTATTTTGTTCCTGGTTGAAACATTTCAAAATATGTCTTGCCTGGTGTCTGGTCGTGCATAAATCACCAAGTCGTGTTTTCGCCAAGTCACTGGCTTCTGAATATAGTGTTTCAGCCGCATCTATATTACCGAGAATAAGGGTTGCCTCTGATATAGCCGCCACGGACCAATAATCGTTATTTATTCTGATCCTTTTATGGCACAATTCTTTGACTTTACGAGCCAAGGCTGCTGCCTCTTTTTTCGATCAAGAAACTGGCACAGAGCCGCAGCATTAATCCCGTTGTAGATACCATCATCTGCATTCTTTTTTTGTTCTGCCTGTTGAAACGCAGTGAAATAAAGATTGTATGCTGCTTCCAAATGGAGTTTGCCTATTTCAATGTCCGGGACCAATTTCCAAAGGTCTTTATATGTTCTGGCCAAAAGACCAAGGGTCTCTCCATCCGCATGGCCCTGATCCTTCAACTCCTTAAGAATAGTATTGGCTTTTTCGGTTGCGCAGGTTCGAGCCAGGGCCAGAGCCAATAACTGTCTGAGACGAACATTGCCCCTCCCAGATCCTTCTGACAAGTCTCTGGAGACAACATCATAAGCAAGGAGGGGTTCACCCATCCTGAAAATATGTTCTCCAAACTCTTGATAAAACGAAATACTATTATGATGGCCCGGTCCAGAGTATCTCTGCCAGATTTATAGAAGCTCCTTAAGGGTCAATGCTGTCGAATCGTGGAGCTGGTTTAGAACAAATGCGCCATCTGTATATGAATTTTCTGACAAAACTGCCTGTTGAATGCCCGGTGCGTCAATCTTGAAGTCCAGCGAAAGAACACCTTTAAGAGTCTCTGTTGCTAAAATCATGTCATATTCTTTTTCTGACTCAAGAAGGTGTTCATTTATGGTACAACTGTCAATCACACAGGCAACGCAATAGATGAGACTAACAGTTTCAAGGTTGATCGACTGCAAGATTAAAGCATCGAAAATTAATTTTCAACAGCTATAAAAAGTAGAGGTATTTTTACTGAAAGTAGCCGGAATTTTGCTGGCCTTAGTTTCTATCCACCTTCTTATCGATGCTGTTTTTACCGTGATTGGCGGCAAATGCGATAATCCGTGATTCTAAGGTGGAAATCTCCGGGGTGCAAAAATATCTTTGCCCCATCGTTTCTGATTTAAAACGGCGTTTATGGGGGCATCCTCCACAGCATTTGGGCAATAAGATACAGTTATGGCATAAAGGGTCTTGAAGATAATCATACATCAGCCATGGAATAAGATTGCCATTTTTTATCCTGCCGGGATCCAGTACTGAACCATATGCCCTCCCCGCTATGCCGATATCGTTCCAGCATTTATAGAGATTCCCGTTGTGGTCAATAAGTTCATTTGATTCGTCGGTTGCTCCGCACACATCCATACGGTTGAGCCCTATAATATCCACTGGCAGGTTGTGTTCCATGGCTTTTTGGGTCTCACGCCAGAAGCAGGTCTGGATTATGCTGCTGCTGGGTTTATGACAGCCACTGTTGCATCCGCCTTTGCCTGACTGCTCTACCCAGGCAAAGGAAAGGGAAGAAAGTGACAATCCAATGCCTCTGACATATAGCTCTTTATAGAGCTGATCAAATGCTTTCTCCTTGTCAGCCAATACATTAACGCGAAGGTGAACATTTAGTCCTCCGGTCAGTGCCATAGACAGCCTGTCCAGGATTTCCATGAAGTAGCTGCTTCCTTTGGCGTCGCATCGATTATCCAGGGGGACATCAACTGTCAATTGGATGCTTCGGATCCCAAGGGCTGACAGCTCTTTAACAATTTTCGGGGTGAGCAATGTGCCGTTGGTGACCATGGAGCCGGTCAAGTGTATATCAGCTTTGGAAAATAAAGACCGCACGGTATGGCCCATGCGGGAAATCGTTTCCATGGCCAACAAAGGTTCTCCGCCGGTCCAGGTGATTTCGACCTTCTTGGCTCCACGGCATTGTCTGGCTATATGATGCAGCAGAGCATTTTCCACAGCCTCGCTCATAAATTTCGTTGTCATCATATCTTGTGCTTGCCGCTCAAAGCAATAGGAACACCTCAGATTGCAGTTTAGTGTTGGCAGAATCGTGAACCGTTTCAAACGAGAGCCATAATTAATTTTGTTAATTCTGTGGCGCAAGGAATCAAGCTCATCCACATCATCGTCAACAAGAAGGCCCTGAGCCAAAAGGTCTTGAGCTTCAGCTGAAAAATTTATCTCACCCTCTTTAACACGGCAGCCAGGGCCCAGGAAACGATCCCAGATGGAACGGGGTACAATGATAAAGGCCGAGGAAAAGGTGTTGTATACGGCTATTTTACCGTTCGTTAGCGTAACCCCTTTATTAAAACGAGACGATACCAAAAAAACGGGAGTAGTTTGCAGTTTCATATTATTTACCTCTCTGCCCCGGCTAGGATGGAGTAACCGTCCAATCAGAAATCTATCCCCTTATTCCCATGGCAACACTATAATGATGGCATTGCCCCGTGACATCATCCTCATCATCAACCGTGAGAATTTTCAGCAGGTCATCCATATTGATTTTGGATTTTATCTGCGCGTTTACATCTTCAGGAAAGACTAGGCTTAATTTATTTGTTGCTTCAACAATAATCTCCACCTGATTCGTTTCATTAGGATCTGTCATTTCATTTGCCTCCTTACTATTTAGGTTTAATTTTAAAACAATCGGTTCATTTTGCTAATTATATTCATAGCTCTGAATTAGAGCCTTTTCGGCATGAATATCAGGGCACCAGCGATGATCAAGTTCAGGATTTCCCTTTAACCATTCAAAGGTCTTTTGCAACCCCAGGAGCAGTGGCGTAGGCGTCCAATTTAACTGTTCTATTGCGGCACGGTTATCAAGGATCAGATCACCGAATTCATACCAGTAAGGGATCTCTGCCAAATCAAATCCAGCCCCGCGAAACGCAGCGCGCTCAAACAACATGATCCGGCTTGGCCGACCAGAAATTTTACAGAATAGTTTCACATAATCTGTGAGAGTGAAGGGTTCTCCTCCAAGGTTATATATGCTACCCTCAACCTGTGTAGACGTGAGCAGTTGATAACATTGATCCGCCACATCCTCAACATAGACATTCTGGCACAGGCTTGATGTACCCTTTGGTAACAAAACAGGTTTTCCTTCCCGGATTCTCTGGTAAAAATGGTTTTCCCTGCAGATGAAATCCAGAGGACCATAGACAGCTGGCAGGCGGAGGATAACAAAAGGAAGGGCTTTAACGTCTTGTTTGACAATAACTCGTTCGCATTCAGCCTTATAATAACCATAGCTAAAGTTCGGGTTTGAGCAAAGTTGTGCATCTTCTGGAATGGGTGATTTAGTCGGCATTTTATAGACACTGCCTGTACTGATATGGATAAACCGCTTCACCTTTCCAATCAGAGAGTCAACCACAACTTCAGTTTCTTCAGGTCGGTATGCCGAGACATCAACAACATAATCAGCAGATAGTTTTCCGAGGGCCCGAGAAAATGCGGCCGGATCCTTCCGGTCAGCAAAAAATTTTTTAACTTTGCCTGAATAACTTATACGCGAGCGACCCCGGTTAAGTGTAGAAACTGAAAAGCCGGCAGACAGAAGTTTTTCCACTATCCATCGACCGAGAAACCAGCTTCCCCCAATGACTAATACCTGTTCTGCCACAATACGTCCAAGTCCTTTCTACATGAAACCCATTTTACGCATGATATTAAGTTTTGGTTTAATATTTTTTTCATAATTAAAAAGATAGAAGCCGGGAAAAATATCCGGATGATTTCGAATTAACTCATAATGGGCCGCGTATTTTTCCGGCACTTGATTTTCCCGACCTAATTCCTCATGTCCAGTTACAACCACCCATGGTATGAGCTGATGGTGCAAGGTAAGCTCTCCACTGTACTTTCCCTGGCAATAATCGTGATAAATTTTAGTCTGGGGCAGCATTGAGAGAAGGGAGGGCAGAACGTTGACGCCAATCTGTTGGAATCGGGCCATCTGGGTGACGGATGTTAAAAAGTCATTCATGCTCTCAAAGGGAAATCCCCAAATAAAGAAGGTCTCCACCGAGTCAAAGAGTTGCACGGCCCTAGTCACCACATCAAGGGCCTGAGAAAATCTGAAGGACTTTACAATTTTTGAAAGCACTGTATCCGATGCAGATTCCACCCCAAAACGAATCTGAACGCAGCCCGCTTCCACCATTTTTCCCATTGCCTCCTGTCCCACCAGATTGACCCGACCGAAGCATTTCCAAGTGATGGATAATCCTGATTGTATCAGTTTCTTGCAGAAATCAATAATCTTGGCATCACTGGAGTAGAAGAATTCATCCTGAAAAAGTATCTGGCTGACCTCATAATTCTCATGGAGATAACGGATCTCGTCAATGATATTTTCATGACTGCGCTGGGTTGTTGAATGACCCCATACCGGTGCAACACTACAAAAAGAACAATGAAACGGGCATCCTCGATTCGTGATAACATTAAAAGCGTCATAATAGTCTGTGGTGAGGCGGTTATAGGCAGGAAAAGCTAATGAGTCCAGGTTGGCAATGCGCTTCCTGTCCTCATTCCGGACCACCTTCCCATTAGCTGTTCGATAGGAGATGCCGGGTATCCCGGAAAACCGGTGATGGTTAGAAAATGACTCCTGCAACTCGGTCATGGTCACTTCCCCTTCACCCCTAACGATGACATCGATCCAAGGGAAACGATCAAGAATGAGTTCTTCAACACCAAAGGAGCCGACACCGCCAAGGATGATGGTCTTTTCCGGGTAGCGTTCCTTCAACTTTTCGGCAACCATGATGGTGAATGGCAGGAGGTTTGCCATGCAGCTCAGACCTATAATATCAGACATCTCTCCAAAATAATGAATGACATTCTCGACGCTGAACAGGTCACATCCTTCTTGATCCAACGAAAAAGTCTGGTAATCGATAAAATCAACCACGTGTCCTTTTTTCTCAAGAGCTGAGATCAGATAAAGCAAGCCAAGGGGAGGATGGATCTCATGGTCAATCCCGTCATTGTAGCTTACATAGAGTAAGTTCATGTTTACCAGGGTTATGTCTGCTGTTCCTTCATGGCATCTTTTTTTTCGGGATGGGTGATTGCTCTTATGTCTATCCTGGTGGAATTGATCTGCTCGACTTGAATCCTCCGGCCGACCGCCGACGATCATGATTCGGTTGTTTGGATATGATTCTGAAGGTGCAATAACCGGTACAAAATTGTTTCTATTCAGATCAGGATTTTTCATCGCTATGCATTTCCTATCTTGAATGTCTAATTTTTAGCTTGGTAAAGAATGAATGGTTTTTTTATTTTTCGTAATTCATTTGAAAAATCGGCATTATCCGAGAACCAAACTTCTGCTATTAATTTGTCATGATCCTTTGGTGCAGCCTCTATTGTGAAACTTGTTAAACCAGTGTCGTCAAGTTCCTTGATTTTTTCTGATTTTTTTTTTAAGATACCGTTTGTTCCATACTCCAGGCAAATTTTGACGAAGATGCCAGGCCGACCCGCAACATTAATTTGATAATAGTCACGATCACTCATAATGTGAAAGAGTTGGATAGTCTCCCGCTTGATCATATCCTGGCGTATTTTTATTTCGGAAGATTCCTTTTGATGAAATCCTTTGACCGGCATCCAGGAATAGACGGTTTTTAATAACTCGAAGTTCATATTCCGGTTGAGCATAATTTACGTCCTCTCGCAATTGCTTTGAACTAACAAAATTTCGAAAACAGCTACCATAGAAAGGGTTGTGGCTCTATTGAGAAGGCAACTGACCTTTAGACTCCAGACCCTGAACTTTATCAAAAATTAAAAAAACCTACTATCTAAGTTTGAATTGCATGTCTTGCCAATTTTGGTAACCATATGATAAGCCGCTGTTTTTTGTCAAGAGAAGTAAAAAAATACGAGGGAATCTAATCATTTCTTAAGAGAGGAGGGATGATTCCCCAGTTTTACTTGGTTTAAAAAAGAGGCTGTGATATGGAAACCAAAAAATCAATTGGCAAAACAAAACCGGAATATTCATATTCGGAGTTTTTTATGAAAATAGCACTCATTACCTGTAATTTTGAAACGGATAATCCTTATGAAGAATTACACAATGATGTTTACGAAAATTTAGGTATTGGCTCTATAGCTGCACTGTTAAGACAGCATAAGTTTGAGATTGAGATTTATAATTGTGCCATGCAAGGTATCGGGAACAGGCAGCTTGTGCAACACATAAAGGAAAAGAATTATACATTGTTGGGATTTTATACTAACAGTGCCAATATCGATAACACCTTGAAAGTAGTTTCTGCTTTGCCAGAGTCAATTCATAAATGTATAGGAGGTTATTCGGCAACGTTATTTCCAAAGCAATTGCTTCAATTGCCTTTTGTTGATTCAGTAATTGTTGGGCAGGGAGAGTATCCTTTTCTGAAGTTGGCAAAAAAGCTAAAAAAATTTCAAAATATCAACAATATACCACAATTACTTATGAAAAATAAGATGGATGGTATAGTTGAGCCTATACCCATTGACTTAAATGATTTACCGAACCCATCCCGGGATGAGCTTTATTTGAAAATGGCCCTGTTAGACCCCAGAACGGGTAACAGGTATCGGAGCGCACTTGTCTCATCATCCAGAAATTGTAGTTATAATTGCTCTTTCTGCTATGTGAAAAAGTTTTATAAAAGATCAAACATCACGGAAATTGAGTATCGTGATCCGATATCAATCGTGAATGAAATCGAGGATCTGGTTAAAGGAGACCTAAAAATTAACCATATCTGGTTTGTTGACGATGATTTTATAGGAAATAATAAGAAAAGAGCCCGATTGATAGCAGAAAAAATTATAGAGAAAGGTATTAAGATACGAATTGATATCGATACCAGGGCAAATAATATTGAATATGAATTGTTTTTATATCTTAAAAAAGCCGGTTTCACTACTGTTTTTATAGGGATTGAATCCTTTTCACAAGCCATGCTGGAAAGGCTTAATAAAAAAAATTCAGTTCAAGCAAATATCCGTGCCCTAAATATACTGAAACAATTAGATATCCGCTATATCATTGGAATGATATTTTTTGATGAAAAAACCACTCTTGAAGAATTATACAGCAGTTTAGCATTTGCAAAAATATATGGTTTTGAAAATGTAAATGATATTATTCGATTGGTTAAAAGTTACCCAAAATACAATGAAACAGTGGAACATATCCCGATTGATACCATTGTTCGAAAAATATATTTTGAAATCAAACAGTTGCACCATCATAAATTCAACCGTCTGAAAAATATAAAACATATTTCAGCCCAGGCGCTAAACAATATGAAGAAAGAAATTGGCAATAGGTTGTTGGAAAGAGTGCGTCTCTTGTAGACCTTGATGTTTTTAGTAGAATAAGTTGCCCCTTCTTGATACAGAAACTTTCCAAACAGTTCCAACAAATGCTTTTATAGCATATGCAAAACATGGAAAATGTCTCATGATTAAGATGATGATTGATGCATATGAAAGAATAATTTCATTTAGGCCTTCTGGAAGGTTGTAAATAGTGTTTATCTTGTGATACCAAAATACTATTGGAATTCTGATGGAAAATTCGCCCCATTGGTTAAATTTTCATCCAATGATTAAAAGAATTAATAACCGATTGGTTAAATAAGATTGCGTTTATAGATGCACGTGCTGTTTGCACAAAAACTCCTGAAATAAAAAAGGTACGATAAATGAAATCACTTAAATGGATCGTTTTAATTATTTGCCTGATCACCATAAAAGCTCATTCTCAAGATCAAATCCAATGGGAAACCGCCTATTCAAACCATGGTGTAACCATACAACACCATTATGATATAATGGATTCCGTGTATAAAATTATCCAGCAAAAAAAAGAAATCACATTAGATCCGCTGCCCCGAGCAGATTTTAGCCAAATCAAAATTGATGAAAACAGCTCCATTCTTAAAATCGGTTATTCCGGAGGATCAGGAACAGGCATAGCCATTTATAGAGATTTTATAATATATATTAACAAGTCAAAACCCGTTCTTATGGTAGATATTTTAAGTGGTGGGTATACTGCAAATCCGTGGGAAGATCCAATCGTTCATACAGCAGGAGTTGATGATTTATCTGTTTATAAAAATAAGTTACACATTATCTATTCCTATGGCGTTGAAGAACAGCCTCAAAATGAATACAAGTATTCAATACCAATGACCCAAACACTACCAAAAAAAGATGAATGCAAATTTATAATGGAAGCTATCTACGGAGAACAATAGCCATGAAAAAACTAAAAATAATAATCCTGACCCTGGTTTTATCAATAATAGTTTGCGCTAATGGTCTGGCTAAACATAGATATGATGATCTTACATACAATACATAAATACAAGGAGACAAATCCAACTCTTTCCAATAGAAAATCAATTCTGTCGTTTCTTTCACTCGCTTTAAAGTTTATTAAAAAAATGCTTATGCTGAAAAAAAAGACCTATCAAGCAACAGAACAAAGAATTTAAGAGCTTGAGAAAGATTAAAGCAAATATTATATATTTGAAAATAGTTTTAACCATAAGGATAAGTGGAGAAAAGTATGGGAGAAAAGCATAAAGTTTTAATAATGAAATGTGATACCTATGATGTTGACAAAATTGCAGGTATTGTCAAATATGGTATGGACCAATTAAATGTTATCCCCTCGGGAAATATCCTTTTAAAACCAAATGTTGTAATAGCCCATAAAGAGTTCTTCCCCCATGCGTTTACCCGAAAAGAGTTCCTTGACGGGGTAATTTTTGCCACTAAAGAAAAGGCAAAAAACGTCAAAGAAATATCAATAGGTGAGCGATCCGGGATCACTATTCCCACGCGTTTTAACTTTAAACATGCCGGTTATCCCGAAGTAATCAAAAAACACAGGGTGAAAACATATTACTTTGATGAAGAAAGACATGTACCATTTAAACTTAAAAAAGAGGTTAATCTTCGTGACAGTATGTTTTTCCCCAAACCTATTGTTGACTGTGATTTTCTGATCAACCTGCCAAAGTTTAAATCTCATCCCTGGTGCCGGCTTACCCTGAGTTTAAAGAACTTTATTGGTATCCAGGATGACAAACACAGATTAGTTGATCACAATTCTTTTCTTGAACATAAAATCGCTGATCTTCAAGAAGTCATTCAACCGGGATTTATTGCCATAGACGCTATCACAGCAGGTCAGAAAATGATGTTAACTCCCACGCCATTTGATATGGGCGCCATTGTTATGGGAACAAATTCCTGTGCCGTTGATTCAGTGTGTGCTCATATGGTCAATGTTGATCCTAAAGATATAATTCATTTAAAATTTGCTTCAGAAAGAGGTTTTGGCCCCATGGACCTGGACCAAATTGAAGTTATGGGAGACTTCCCTTTGGAGGAGATGCAAAAAAAGACCAAAAACTTTGAATTTTGCATGGAGCATATTGACACCTATTTTGATAAGTCCCCTAATTTAAGCTGTACAGTTGGAACCTTTCCCGAAAAACACTCTTCTGATTATTGCTGGGGAGGGTGTCCCGGTTCTCTTCAGGAAACTATACATATCTTCAGGGCATTTTATCCGGAAATCGAAAAAAAAATGGGCAAAATCAGGTATGTCGTTGGAAAGGTTGAAGGCCCGCTAAACCTGGAAAAAGGCGAAAAAGTTATATTTGCCGGCGACTGTACCAGTTGGGAAGGCGAAATAGACGGGGAGCATGTAAAAATTGAGAGCAGCTATAAAACAACATCAGAAGTGGATGAGAAAAAAGCAAAATCAAATGATCTGCAGATGAAAATTATTTCAGCTAGTGTGCATGCATTCTTTAATAAAAAACGATACCTTCATATGAAAGGATGCCCCACATCCGTTGCTCAAAATGTTAATTACCTGTCATCCATGGCAAAAATTCCAAATGTCAATTTTGACTATAGGTTGGTGTTCGGTGTTAATGCGGGGTACTACAAGATGCGATTCAAGCGATTTTTCAATCATTTGTTAGGCTGAAACAATACACTTTTTTTAAATCCGGAGAAGAGGCACCAGGCTAGTCCAATTACCTGAAGACCTAAAATTGCCAAAAAGCCGACCTTATATCCCGATGGGTGATAATTTCCCGCAGCAGATACTTCCCAAAGGTTAATGACGGCGCCTACAGCCCATTGCAAAATAAAAGCAGCTATAAAAACCAGAAGATTGATGCTGGTTGTCACCCTGCCTGACAAGGCTTTGGGGAAACTAATAGACAACGCAGAATAGGAAAGAATTCCTGAAGTACCAAAAAAACTAAACAACATCCATAAAAATGTGGGGGCAATCTGAATCTGTAATGAAATAAAGATCTGGATGCACATAAAAATACTCATCCCCGTTACAGCAGTATGGAAAATGCTAATCCCTTTTTGAGCAAGTTTTTCAGCAATAAACCCAAGGCAGATAAATCCGGATATCATTGCAATGGCAGCCAAGGATAATGCAATGGCTATCTCTGGTCGCTGATAACCTGCAATATCCCTTAACCATGGTCCAGCCCAAAGCCCCTGTAACGCGATAAAACTTGCCTGGGTCATGGTGGTTAAAGGGGCAATACGCCAAAAACTTTGAGATTTAAAAACCTGTTTTATCCCTTTAATCTGTGAAGAAAAACTATCCATATTTTTTTTGGATTTTTTTTCAGGCACAACAAGAAAAACACCAAGCGCAATGCAAAACGAAAGAATTGACAATAAAAAAAACAAACCCCGCCAGTCTGTTACCCTGAGAAGCCACTCAACGGGTGTGGTTGCAGTCAGGGCACCAAGACCCCCTGCGGCCATTTGAAAGCCATTGATCCTTGGCCATAATTTTTCAGGGAACCAGATGACATATGATTTAAAAGCCGCCATGAGACAGGCAGAAACTCCAAAACCAATAAATGCCCGCCCAATGATAACACCGGTTAAGGTTTGGGATTTTGCAAAAATAAACGCACCTATTCCGGCAAAAATAAGAAGAAATGATTCCACGATTCTGGGGCCGAACCTATCCAGTAAAATACCAAGGGGTAATTGGGAAGACGCAAATGCTATAAAATAGGTGGAGGTTAAAAGTCCCAGTTGTGAAGGATTAATATTTAAATCAGCAACAAGATCCGGGGCAATGACAGCGTTGACTACCCGAAACAGGTAAGATAAAAAATATCCAAAAGCAAAAGGTAAAAAAACTCTGAAAACACTTGGGTTGGTATTTGGCATATGAAAAGCTTTATTTGGTTTTATAAACCCCGGCCCGGTATACTTTAATCGGGCCAGAGTTTATCATTGCTTTATTGTTTAATTTTTTCTTACACGCTTAGTTAACATATATATTTTTCAACTTAAAGCCTGTATAAATTTTTCAAATCTTTTTATGCCTGGAATATTTTTTCAATGGTTTCCATTGCTATCTGATAGACTTTTTCATTAAAACGCGACTTTAACGCATAATCCAACATCTCTTTGTTAATCGCCTTCTTATTTTTAGCCATTACCCCAAGGGAAGCCAAAGCCCAATCCTGTTTTTTTATTTTTAATTGTTTGAAATCAATTTCAATTACTTCTGCCTGGGTTTGAGGGATATCAACACTCTTTTCTTTTAACACAAAAGCGCCGGGTTTAAGATTTGCAAAAATCTTCTTTCTGCGCTGGACTCCTTCATCGCTAAGGGCTAACACAACGGAAGGAGATTCAATGCCTGGGTAACCGATTTTTTCCGGCGAAATAAGAATTTCACTGACCGACTGACCCCTTAAAACTGTAATATTATAGTCATTTTTCATTGATACATTCATTCCTGCACAAAGGCCTGCATAACAGACAATGTCGCCTGATGTTACAATTCGCATGCCTGCACTGCCCAGAATGACCACTTGTTGTTGTTGATAATCTTTAATCTCAATTTGTTTTTCAATGGTTATGGCTTCTGGAAAAACAGTTCTTTCCTTTGTCAGTGCCCTGTATCGTTTACCATATTCAGGTCTTTGATTTTTTTCTACGATACCGGATCTTTCAGGCAGATCTGTTATGATCTGATCAATGACTTTCGGGGTTAACTTATTTTTTTTTGTATAACGGCCCGTGCACATTCCAAGGGTTTCAATTATTGAAAATCCTTTATGTTTCATTGCTTTGACAATTTTTTCAGGTAGGTCTGCATCAAAACCGGAACATCTATCAATATAGCTTGCACCGGCGCTATCGGCAATGGCGCAGATATCAAGGGGAATTTCAGCCTGATTAAGGAATTCCGATCCCACTATTGCATCTGTTGGTGTTGTGGCAGAATATTGTCCTCCGGTCATACCAAAATTAAAATTATTGAGAATGATCAGGGTAAGGTCAAGATTTCTTCTGCAGGCGGCTAATACATGAGCACCGCCAATGCCAAGGCCACCATCTCCCATTGTGACAATCACATTCAGTTCAGGATCGGCAAGTTTGAGACCGGATGCATAGGTAAGTGCCCGGCCGTGAACCCCATGAAGAGCATGAACATTGAAAAAAGTATCAAACAACCCTGAACAGCCGATATCTGTCACAATAACTGTTTTGTCTGCATCAAGGTCCAAACTGACAAATGCTTTATCAAGGCCTTTGGTAATTTTTTCATGGGTGCATCCCGGACAATAGACAAGAGGTCTGCTTTTATTTAAAAAACTATTCATTTTCAATGACCTCCATGATTTTCGCAGGAGTAATTAAAACTCCGTTCATCTGTCCATAAAATTCCACTCGTTTATCACAAAGGATTCGTTTAATTTCATTTACATATTGGCCTAAATTCATCTCGATAACCACAATGCGTTTAAATAATTTCGCTTTTTGCAGAAGGAGTTCCTCAGGTACTGGCCACAGGGTTTTAAGTGTAAGTATTGATACAGGTTTCCCTTTGTTCTCAAGTTTTTTGCAGGCATCTTCAACTGATCGGGCTGTAACGCCATAGCTTATGACCAGGGTGTCTGTGTTATCTTTGATATCTTCTTCAAAAAGTGTAATTCTGCTTCTGGCACTATGGATTTTTTTTCTGAGTCTTTCCTGGTTTTGTGCAATCACTTCAGGATCAATGGTGATATAACCGTCAGGCCCATGGGTTGATGATGTTTGTCTGACAATTGTTTTCCCCCCAATGGGAAGAAATGGCGGGGCTGCATCCGGCTTGGCTTCAAAAGGAAGATATGAATCCCCTGTAAATATTTTTCTTTCAACAATTTTTGGAAGTGTAATAGAATCAAGATCAAAGCTTTCCCTGGTCATTCCAATTTCTTTGTTGGAAGCAATAAAAACAGGGCATCTGAATTCCTCAGCATAATTAAAAGCATGAACCGCCAGGACATAACAGTCAAGTGCATCTTTGGGAACAAGAACAATAACCGGCACACCGCTTGTACTGCCCCATCTCAAGAATTGAATATCACTGTCTGCCCCCCTTGTTGCCGAACCTGTTGATGGGCCAAGTCGTTGTACATCTGCGATTACCAATGGAATTTCACTGCCAATGGCAAATGATATTTGTTCACTGTAAAGACTAATGCCTGGACCCGAGGTCGCAGTCAATGTTTTTTTGCCGGCCATGGCAGCGCCGATGCAATATCCCATGGATGCGATTTCATCTTCTCCCTGGACACAAATCCCATTTATAGGGGGCAGCATTTTCAACATATTATTAAAAATAGTTGTTGCAGGTGTAATGGGATAGCCGGCAAAAAAATTGCAGCCGGCAGCAATAGCCCCTCTGGCAAGTGCTTCATTTCCTTCCATAAATGACAAAGCCATTTTTTTCTCCTTGGGTTTAATAAAAACTCTTATCAATCAAAATAATAAATCTGATCAAATATTTAATCAGATTTATTATTTTGTAACTTTTTGAGGCTTTTATGTCAAGACAAAATTGAGTGCCATTGCTGTGGATAATCAATTATCATAATTTAATATAAATGTTTTTCTAATTGATTTTATAAAAGGCTTGGTATATTTATTTTGCTCATGGAGAAAAAAATAAAGGCAAAGAAAAAAAGCAAAGATGATTTTACCCAGGAAGCCTATATGGGTATTCGCAGGATGTTTTTTTTAAATGAAATTATACCAGGCCAAAAGGTCTCATATGGAGATCTTGCGAAACGGCTTGAAATGAGCACGACTCCTGTTATTCAAGCATTGAAACGGCTTGAATATCAAGGCCTTGTAAGACATGAACCCAATCGCGGCTACTATACTGAAAATATCAGTTTAAAAGAAATCACTGAGATATATGAATTCAGAGAATTAATCGAAACCTCTTTATTGCCAAAAGCCATATCCAGGATTGATTCAAAGGGTTTGAAAATACTGAAAAAGGCCCTGGACAGTCATCTTGAGGCTGTTCGAGATATTTATTTAAAAGAGCGACTGTCAAAGGATATGGAATTTCACCTTGTCCTTGCCCAGCTTTCAGGCTGTACCATACAAATTAATACCTTAAAATCACTTTTTGACCTTTTATATTTAAAATACAGAGGGAATATCCTTTTTGTGACCCCAATGGACACTGTTGATTCAGAACACATAAAACTATATGAGTATATTGCTGATTGCGATGTTGATTCTGCGACAAAAATCTTAAAACAGCATATCTCTAATGTAAAAGAACACGCCATCATCAGTATAGAAAGAATTAATAAAGAAAAAAATATTAAACCAATTTAGTGGTCTTAATGTAAGATTGCTACCGATATTTATTAACCTTTGCAAAAGTTGAAAACAATGGAAAATGACTTTATTTTAGACGAATGTAAAGATCCGACTCAGAGCATCACCTTAGAACTTCCCTGCGTCATGGCAGAAAGAGTTCAAAAACTTGCCAATGAAAAACAAACTACACTGACTAATATTCTTATTGAAGCCCTGGATTGCTTTTTAAGAAAACAAGAGTAGGTCATGTAAAGAAATAACCTAAGGTTTAAGGAGAAGAGAATGGAACGGGAAGAAAGAACCGAATCCTTTGAATCGTTCATTAAGTCCTTTTTTTATGGCAAACGGTCTGACCTGTCTTTTAAATTTATGTCGGATCTGACATTGAATGATGCTTCAAACTTTATTCAGGCCCTGTTCAAAGATACTATGGATTCACTTGATGATGGAGATTTTTCCCGTGTGAAGCAAAGAATGCTGCAGGGTCAGATACAAGGATATAAAGAACAGAAAAATTTTGAATATGACAAAGGGCCCTTTCATCCATTAGAAAAACCAGTATCTGAATTAAAACTTTCGCTTCTTACATCAAGCGGCCATTTTTTAAAAGCATTTGACCCAAAGCCTCTCGGTGTTGAGAACATGACCCAGAAACAAGCAGAAAACCGGGTGTTTGACTTTTTAAAAGAAGAACCCCAACTTTCCGATATTCCCTTTGATTCAATGCCAAAGGATCTAAAGGTTCGTCATGGTGGATACGATATCAGGGCTGCAGTAAAAGATCCCAATGTATCTTTCCCATACCAGAGAATGGTGGAATTGAAAGAGCAAGGGGTTATAAAGGCTTTGACTTCCAGTGCTTATTCTTTTGTTGGTGCTTGCTCCCAGAAAAGACTACTAAAGAAAACTTTACCGGACTGGGTTAAAAATTTTATAGACCAGGGGACTGACGCTGTTATTCTGGTTCCGGTCTGACCGATCTGTCACATGTCCGTGGGACATGTTGCAAGGGCCTTGGAAGAAGCGAAAATAGCCACTGTTATTATTGCAGTGAAATCCTTTGAAACCAGGATGAGAATGATGTCCCTTCCACGGGTGCTTCTCACCCCGCAACTTTTGGGACGGCCCATGGGAAGCCCCTTTGATGAAAACTTACAGATAAATATTTTAAATGCAGCATTGCAATTGCTTGAAAAAGCAAATCAAAACGGAATCGTTCAAGATTATTATAACACAGATACGATAAAGGCTTTTACAAATGAAAAATAAAAAAACAAAAGCTTCAAATACCATTTTGGGAAAAGATTCAGAGATTGAAGGGAATATGAAATTTATTGGCACCTTAACAGTTGAAGGTGCTTTTAAAGGTAATATTTTGGGAGAAGGGAAAATTATCATTGGCCTGGATGGGGTGGTAAGGGCTAATATACTTGCATCTGATGTTGTTATATATGGTAATGTATATGGTCGGGTCTCTGCTGAAAACAAAATCTGCGTTTATAGTTCCGGGAGGATTTTTGGAGATATTAAGGCTCCTGAATTCCAAATTGAGAAAGGAGCTATAATTAAGGGTAAATGTATTACAGGCAAGATCGATAAAACAGATGAAGACGAATTGGATATTATCAACACCCCTTTAATAACTCATATAAACAGATAAAAAATAAGCAAAAGAAAAGAAACCCGGCTTAAAGCTTTATTGAAATTTTTTCATATTATATTTTTCAGATATTTTGAGTCGTTCTTCGGTTGACAGCGATTTGATATATTTACTCCATCCAGGGCACCAGCCTGCATGCCATCTCCACACCCGTCCTAAAAATGACTTTGGATTGTTGTCATATTTCGCTCTAAAACCGCAGTTATCACAATTGTGTTTTGCCAATTATTTTCTCCCTTATTGAATAATTCTCCATTGTATAAGATATCTAAAGAACCTATTCTAAAATTGCCTATTCTACAAAATGTTTCGGATATTGATAATATTTATTATTAAATCGGAATCCTAAATACCGGTTACCTCTTTTGATTTTCATGATCCTTTGAAGAATTATGTCAAGGTCTATTCCTGAATTTTGATCATCCTTATATAGAGAAATTAAAGTTTGTATTTCAAGTATTTCTCTAATTATGGCTAAATTTAATTCATCAGTCTTAACTGGTGAGGTTTCATTGAATCCAAATTGCAACAAAGAATTTGGCAATACTGCAGCCCAGGCTATCCCGTCTCGTTCCATTAATTTATTAATTGCTGTTTTGCATCCAAGAAGGATAAGGGAACTTACATTTCGTGTAGTCGGCGATTTGTTGAGTAATTTTTTCAAAGCATCAACAGTGAGCCCATTAAAAAATTCACCACCGAGAACCCCGCTCATACTGCCATAATTTGATCCGTGATGGCCTGAAATAAATACCCTGTCAAAATCAAAGGAATCATTGTTTAAAACTGCCTTTAATTCAGGCAGGAAATCATTTAGATGATAATCCCTATCCGGGTCACCTGTTTTATGCCAGCGAATGACTTTACCAAGATTGAAAATCTTTATGGGATAGTCCCCACCGGGTTTTAAAACATCCTTATGTTTCATCCTATTCATTAAAGCTGTTAATTCCTGGATTCTTTGCCTTTTCTTCATGCTGTAAGTCTGCATTGAAGGGACAATAATCAGTTTAGCTTCCGGTCCAATGTCATTGTCGGATAAAAGCGCGAAAATTTCCTGGTTCAGCGGCTGCATTGAAGGAATAATAACCTGGCTGGAGTCAGGCCCATTGTCCATTATTTTTTCTTTGTCCATATAGTCTTGAACAACCTGGATTTCAGGAATTGCATTGTTAATATCTAAGAAAAGAATGTCTCCGGCAAAAGCGTGTTGCCAGTACAAAACCGAAAAAAGAAAAAAAAGGAATAATTTCATAAATTACAAATATCAGGCCAGGCTATTAAAAGTTTTAATGTGTCCATTCCAAGACTCAAAATCTAACAAATTTAAATTACAAACACAATATATCTTTGAAGCAATGTTGCAAGCAAACTACTTTTCTCTTTCAATAAATCACTTTTAACTCAATTAAAAATCCTTTAATACCAAGGGAAATTTTATTGCACTATATCCTTTTTTGTTTTATTCTGGTTTCAATACTGCAAATCAGTCATGTCACGATATAAATCAAGGAGCCTTCTATGCTAGAAGAAATGCCGATTGAGCCTGAAGAAAAGGATGGTATTGAACTTCGCAAAAGCCATACCAAAGTTAAATATGACCAAGTTGTTGAAGAAGCCTATCAGCACTTGAAGGGTATTTTCATTAAACATGTTCAAAATGCGATGCTTGAGGCTGGACAATATCTTGTCAACAAGATGTATGATGGCAATTATGAACTGGCTAAAAAAAAAGAACCCAATGGTACAAAATCCCTGGCAAAATTATATAAAAAAATTCAACAGGATGCCCTGGAAAAAGGGAATGCTCCTTCTCGAACCTGGCTGTATGATGCAGTTAATTTGGCAATCGACCATCATATATTTGAAAATCATGCGCTTTCATCCGTATACGGACGACTGGGTCACAGCCATAAAGTAAACCTGACTTATGCCCCTGATATTGAAATCAAAAAGGCCCTGATACAGGAAATAGACCAAAAAAAATATTCAGTGGCCAGACTCAGAGAAAGGATCAGGGAAGAAAAAAGAAAGACCGACATTGCTTATATCCCAATGAATGAGGAAATGCCAATAAAGCGTCTGATGACATTTGATGCTGAAAAACTTGAAAGGCTTAAAGCAAGAACACATTCACTGGGAAAAGATGCCCAAAATAGATTAAGCGTTTATCAGGGGAACCTGGAAAAAATTGAAAAGGCCCTGACAAAAAAGAAATCCAAAGCCAAAACCTCCAAGATAATCAGCGTCAGCAGACTCACGGATATCCCGGCTTTTTACAGCGACTGGTTTTTCAACAGGATAAAAGAAGGATTTGTTCAAATAAGGGAAAGTGTGGATTTGAAAATAACAACAAAAGTATCCCTTGCGCCGGAAGATGTTACATGTCTGGTTTTCTGGACCAAGAATCCCGGACCCATGCTGGACCGGTTGGATGAACTAAAAGGTTATCATTTCTATTTTCATTTTACCTTGAACCCTTATGAACAGACGCTTAAACCATTTTTGCCGTCAACAAAAAAACTTGTTACAATCTTTATCCAATTGGCAGAGAAAATTGGAAAACAAAAGATAATCTGGCGGTATGATCCTATTTTTCTGAGCAATAAAATCGACATTGAATATCACAAAAAACATTTTACCCAACTGGCCGATCGTGTCCATAGATATACAGACAAATGTGTCATAGGGTTTCTGGATTCCACTCAAATTTCAGAAGAAAACAAAGAGCTGTTAAAGCTGAAAGATATCACTGAAGAAAATATGCAGGACTTGGGTGAATACTTTCAACTTGTTGGTGAAAAATTTGGATTAGAAATTGTGACATGCGCTGAAAAAATTAATTTAACAGAATCTGGTATATTTCCGGGAAAATGTATTGATGACAAATTAATCAGCACCATAATAGGTGAAGAACTATACATTGGCAAAGATCCATCACTGCAAAAGGCCTGTGGGTGTGTCGAAAGCATTGACATCGGAACGGACAATACCTGTGCTCACGGATGCCTTTTTTGTTATGCCACCAATGATCAGATACAGGAAAGGGTCAATCATCATCACTACAAGGATTCACCCTTATTGATAGGCAAATGATAACTATTAATTTTTCACAATTAACAGTCTTGTAATTGGAATGGATGAACACAAGGTCACCTTCATTTATAAATGACAAATTATCCTATATAAAAACAATTGAAATTCAATATCTTCTGACACTGTTCAGCTTTGTGGGGAATAGCGCGGGGAATACTTTATTTAGAAATAAAAAAAAGGGTTTCAACGAAAACGCTGAAACCCTTGTAATTTATTTGGTAGCGGGGGAAGGATTTGAACCAACGACCTTCGGGTTATGAGCCCGACGAGCTACCAGACTGCTCCACCCCGCATCACAGGAGGCAATATATAGAACAGTCGTGTTTCTGTCAAGTTTTATTAATTATTTTGTCTGGATATTTTTTAATCTGCAAGGGCCTTTCTCAGCTCATCAATGGAAACCGTGGCTGTTCCGATCTTTGCCACAACGATTCCTGCTGCTGTATTAGCAATTATTGCACTGTCTTTAAAGTTTGCACCAATGGCAAGGCCAAGGCCCAAAAAAGAAATGGCAGTATCCCCGGCACCGGAAACATCAAAGATCTGTCTGGCTTTGGATTCAATGATATAGGGATCTTTGCCATTTTCAAACAATACCATGCCATCTTTACCACAAGTAATTATAAGCCGTTCCAGTTTAACCTTGTCCATAATTTTATTGCCGGCAGCAAAAAGATCCTTTTCGGATTTGATATCCATATTTGTAGCAAGACTTGCCTCTTTTTTATTTGGTGTAAGTATGGAGACATGTTCATATTTTGAAAAATCAAGGGACTTGGGATCAGCCAGGATTATGACGTTGTGCTTTTTTGCAAGTTTTACCGTCTGGGCAATCAAATCCTTTGTGAGAAGTCCCTTATCATAATCTGAAAGAATAATAAGATTTACCTGTGAAATTTTACCCTTAATAATCTTAACCAGTCTTTCCAGCGTGTCAGCATTGATATTCCTCTTTATTTCCTTGTCAATCCTCAACACCTGCTGGTTGGAGGCAATCACTCTTGTTTTTCTTGTTGTAGGTCTTTGGGGTTCACTTACTATCCCATCTGTTTCAATACCCAGGCTTTCAAGTTTTTCAAATATCATCTGCCCGGCTTTGCCGGTCCCTGCAGTACCAATGGCCAAAACTTTTGCTCCCATGGCCACAAGGTTATGTATGACATTTCCAGCACCTCCAAGGGTATGACTTTGTTTTTCCACGCAAACCACGGGGACTGGTGCTTCCGGAGAAATCCTGTCCACGCTTCCCCACAGGTACTCATCAATCATCAGGTCACCGATTACAAGAGCAGTCACATTTTTAAAATCATCAATATTAATCATTCGATTTCCAATAATGAAGCAATCATGGTTTTAAGCTGTGAATAATTCCCAGCCACTGGAATATCGGGGAAATCTGTTAGGACCGACTCTGGAGGACTAAAGAAAAATCCCTGGTCAGCTTCCTGGATCATCCCGATATCATTATAGGAATCTCCAAAAGCAATCACATGATAATTCATTGCTTTTAAGGCTTTCACAGCCTCTTTTTTCTGATTTTCTATTCTGAGGATATAGTCTGTGATATTGCCTTTTTTGTCAATGGTCAGGCTATGACACAGAAGTAATGGATAATTTAGTTTTGCAATCAAAGGTTTTGCAAACTCTTCAAAAGTATCTGAGAGCATGATAATCTGTGAGTGTTCCCTTATCCAGTTTAAAATATCCAATGCGCCTTCAAGGGGTTCAAGAGTGGCAATCACATTTGTAATATCCTGAATCTTTAAATTATTCTCTTTCAGTAAAGAAAGCCTCTTTTTCATTAATACATTATAATCACTTATATCCCGGGTGGTCAGCTTAAGCTCCTCGATCCCGGTTTTTTCTGCAACATTAATCCATATCTCCGGTAAAAAAACACCTTCTAAATCCGCAACCAATATCTTCATCGCTTTACTCCTGGTCAGTTTCTTCAATTCTAATCACTATGGGATCACCAACTATTGAATCTGTTTTTGAAATTTGTTTTAACGCTTTTTGTACCCATGCTTCCTTGGCAATATGGGTGATCATTACAACGGGCACCTTGCCATTTGTTTTGCGGCTCTTTTGATGGACAGATTTAATACTGATATTATTTTCACCCAAAATCCCGGAAATTTTAGACAGCACACCCGGATGATCCTGGGCTTCAAACCTGAGATAATATCTTGTGTAAAGCTCAGCCATGGGAAGAATCCGTATTGGTTTAATATTATCTTCAGGATATCCCAGAATCGGCACCCGTCTTTTTATCCCTGAAATAATGTTTCTTGCTATATCTGCAATATCACTTAATACTGCACTGGCCGTGGGCATCATACCGGCCCCATGGCCATAGAGCATGGTTTGCCCTGTGGCATCGGCATCAATGGCAATGGCATTCATGGACATATCTACATGGGACAATGGATTTGAGCTGGATATCATTGTCGGATGCACCCTTGCTTCCACATAATCTCCACGGATTCTTCCAATGGCCAAAAGCTTGATGGTATATCCAAATGATCGTGCAAACTGGATGTCCACGGGTGTAATATTTCTGATACCTTCCACATGGATGTCTTTTAAATTAATTTCCATTCCATGGGCAAGGGAATTTAAAATAGCAAGTTTATGGGCTGTATCATACCCATCTATGTCTAATGAAGGCTCGGCTTCGGCATATCCCAATTTTTGGGCAGCCTTTAAAGCCTCTTCAAAGCCTGACCCGTCCCTGGAAATTTTAGTAAGAATATAATTGCAGGTCCCATTTAAAATTGCTGACATGGAATTGATATCATTGGCAACAAGGGACTCTTTCAATGACTTTATAATGGGCATGCAGCCACCGCAACTGGCTTCAAAGCCCAGATCAACCTGATTATTCCTGGCAGTCTTGACAAGATCATTTCCAAAAGAAGCCAAAAGAGCTTTGTTGGCCGTCACCACATGTTTTTTATTCTCAAGGGAATCCATAATAAATTTTTTAGCAATGGTTTTGCCCCCAATGGTTTCCACTATAATATCTATCTTGGGATCATTTATAATCAAATTTGCATCGGAAACCAGGCTGGTGGATCCAAGGTCAACGCCCCGATCTGTAATCGTATCGATATCAGCAATAGTTTTAAGATTTAAAACGGCTCCGATTCTGGATTCAAGTAATTGTTTTTTTTGTTTTAACAGTTTTGCCACACCCGTGCCGACAACTCCATACCCCAAAATTCCAATATGGATTATTTTCATTCTCTTTAGATTCTCCGATCTTTGTTCCTATTAAAAATTATCGCCCGCCTTGTAATATTTAGAAGAAGAGCGTATGCCAAAAAAAAATTCAAATTTTCGGTCAGGCACTAAATACAATATTCAAATGACGATGTCAAAAAGCTTTTGACTTTTCGCCCCATTCTGTTTATCCTCTTTGGGTTAAAAGGTTTAATCAATCGTAATTGAAAAAGGTGGTCTTAGATGAACAATCCCTTAACATATGCAGATTCAGGTGTTGATATAGACAAAGCTAATAAATTGGTTGATCGGATTAAAGATATTGCTAAGACCACTCCACGATCCGGTGTCATGGGTGAAATAGGTGGTTTTGGAGGTCTTTTTTCCCTGAATCTATCCAATGTTGCCAATCCGGTTCTGGTCAGTTCGACGGACGGTGTTGGAACCAAACTTAAAGTCGCTTTTATGATGGACAAACATGACACCATTGGCATTGATCTTGTGGCCATGTGTGTTAACGATATTATCGTCCAGGGTGCCAAACCCTTATTTTTTCTTGATTATCTGGCCATGGGGGTTCTTGACAATGATGTAGCTGAAAAAATCATTTTGGGGATTGCCGAGGGCTGCAATCAAGCCGGATGCGCCTTGATCGGCGGTGAAACAGCAGAAATGCCCGGGCTATATCAAAAAGGAGAATATGATCTTTCCGGTTTTTCAGTGGGTATTGTGGACAATGATAAAATCATAGACGGTTCCTACATAAGAAACGGGCATAAACTCATTGGTCTTGCCTCAAACGGTGTACACAGCAATGGTTTTTCCTTTGTCAGAAAAATCTTTTTTGATAAATGCAAGTATACTGCAGATACAACGTTAAATGATCTTGAATCTACTCTTGGAGAAGAACTCCTTAAACCGACCACCATCTACGTCCCGACTATATTAAGCCTTATAAGAGACCTGCCCATTCACGGCATAGTCCATATAACCGGCGGCGGCATTGATGAAAATATTATCCGGGTAATACCGGAGGCCTGTAAAGCCATTGTTCGCAGGGATGCATGGGAAATTCCCCCTATTTTTAAAATCCTGCAAAAAGAGGGCTCTGTGTCGGATTTTGAAATGCAAAGAACCTTTAACAATGGTATTGGCATGGTAATTGTGGTACCGGATGCATCTGCTCAGGAAGTCATGGACCGGCTGGGAGCTATGAATGAAAAAGCATATTTCATCGGCGAGGTTGAATCCAGGGAAAATAATGAGAACCAGACCCAATGGGTTTAGACCTTACAGGTTTTCTCCTCTGACTATATTATGATAGTACTTGGGATTGAATCATCCTGTGATGAAACCGCAGCAGCCATTGTTAAAGATGGAACAAACATCCTTTCTTCCATCATCGCCACCCAGATTGATGTCCATCATAAATATGGTGGTGTTGTGCCTGAACTTGCTTCGCGAATGCACATCGAAGCCATTACACCTGTGGTGGATGAGGCCATAAAAAAAGCAAATATCAGGCTTGAAGATATTGATGCTGTTGCAGCGACACGGGGGCCCGGATTGATCGGCGCGCTTTTGGTGGGATTTAACTTTGCCAAATCATTTGCCTGGGCACGACGTCTTCCATTTGCCGGAGTTAACCATTTGGAAGCCCATATCTATTCGCTGTTCCTTGGGGACCCTAAACCCCAATTCCCCTTTATAGCTCTTGTGGTTTCAGGAGGACACACCAATATTTACCATGTCACTTCATTACACCATTTTGAACTTATGGGACAGACAAGGGATGATGCAGCCGGAGAAGCCTTTGATAAAGTTGCAAAAATGCTGGGGTTAGGCTACCCTGGCGGCCCGATAATTGAATGTCTTGCAAAAACAAAAAACCCCGCAAATATTATATTCCCAAGAACTTTGCTTGAAAAAGGCAGTTTTGATTTCAGCTTCAGCGGTCTTAAGTCATCCGTTGCAAGGTATATTCATGACAATCAGATCGCCACAGAAGATGAAAAAGCACAGATTGCCTCTTCTTTTCAGGAAGCAGTCATTGATGTTCTTTCCAAAAAATTGATCTTTGCCGCCCAGCATAAAAGCTGCCGGCATATTGGCCTTTCAGGTGGTGTTTCAGCCAATAAAACCTTTGTTAACAAATTCACCCAAAAAGCAAAATCTGAAAACATAGAGGTTTTTGCCCCACATGCAGAGCTTTGCGGGGACAATGCCGCCATGATTGCGGCCAGGGGTTATACCATGGTTCAACAAGGACAGCTATGCCAACTGGATCATGATGTCTTCTCAAGAACAAAATTTAACTAACATTATCAATGAAGATATTGTTTTTTAATCCTTAAAATTCTTTCCAAAGATTTTTTACCCATCAAATATAGATTTCCATCCTCATTGAGCAATTGCATGATTTGCTGGTATGCTTTTTCAATATTGGGTCCTTTATGGCAGATCAGGGCCATGTCAATTCCAGATATTAAAATCTGTCGAATACAGGTTTTAATATCGTGCCCAATAGCTTTCATATCCAGATCATCCGTCATTACAAGACCATCATATCCCATTCTATTACGCAAAAGCTCGTTGGCAATAAAAGGAGACAGGCTTGCCTGCCAGTTTGCATCAAGCCTGGGATATAAAATATGAGACAGCATGATTCCCGCAACATCCTGATTTTTTGCTTCTGCAAATGGAATCAAGTCTGATTGCCAAAGGCTTTCAATATCAATATCAAGGATTGGAAGGTGAAAATGAGAATCTTTAAGTGTTCTGCCGATCCCGGGAAAATGCTTGGCCACGGCCATTATACTATTTTCCTGAAGACCAAGTATGATCTGGGTGCCAAGCTTTGAAACTATTTTTGCATCTCCTTTAAATGCCCTGTCTTTCATAATGCTTTCAGTATCTTTAGGGGCAATATCCAGAACCGGTGCAAAATTCATATTAATCCCCACCTGTTTCAGTTCCTGGGCCGTAATGGAGGCAAAGGTCCCGGCATCCTCAACATTGTCAATAAAAGAATTCCCCTTAAACACAGTAAAAGGTTCTTTAAGCCTTGCCACCACCCCACCTTCCTGATCTACTGCTATAAACAGGGGGGGTAGACCACATGCTTTTGCATAGACCTGGCAGGCAGAGCAAAGACGGCTCACCTGCTCCGGGGATTCAATATTCCTTGCAAAAAGGATGATGCCACAGGCATTAATATCTCCAATAATATGTTTCAACTCATCGTTGAGTTTTTTACCATCAAATCCCAGCATTAGTCTTTGACCGGCCATAAATTTTTTAGTTATTATTTTTTTGTCCATCATAATTTCTTGACTAACCTTTATTTTCTATACTAATCCCTTATTTTCTTGACTAACACATGTTTTAAATATTAGAACATTCAATTTTAAAAAGCCAGTTCACTCGGATAAAAATTAACCTTTTTTTAATTAACCTATATTTGGATACCATGAAAGCCAGCACTTTTAAATCAGATTTTATTTTGCTCTTTGTTGCCATCATCTGGGGATTTGCTTTTGTGGCGCAAAGAATCGGGATGGATCATGTCGGACCCTTTACCTTTAACGGCCTGCGGTTTGTATTAGGAACCCTGTCTTTACTGCCCATTATTTTTTTTCAACGTAATTCAACATCGATTAAAAACAATAATGGTATTATCAAATCCGGAACCTTATCGGGTATTTTCCTGTTTCTTGGAATCTCGTTCCAACAGGTGGGACTCGTTTATACAACAGCGGGAAAGGCTGGATTTATCACGGGACTTTATGTTGTCATTGTTCCTTTTTTAAATCTTTTTTTCAAACAGGACAAAACCGGTCTTGGAACATGGATCGGAGCAGTCCTTGCAAGTATTGGCATGTTTTTATTGAGCGTTACCAACAATATGCGCATGGAATTTGGAGATCTATTAGTTTTGTTTTCCGCCATTTGCTTTGCCTTTCATTTAATAATTATCGGCAGGCTGTCCAAACAATTTAACACAGCTTGGCTATCCCTTGTCCAATGCCTGGTATGCTCAATCTTAAGCCTGCTTGTTGCCGCCATATTTGAAACCTTTATTCTTGCAGATATTCTAAAAATTTCCATTCCTTTGCTCTATGGTGGTGTGTTGTCTGTGGGCGTTGCATATTCGCTCCAGATTTATGGTCAGAAAGACAGCCCGGCATCCCATGCTGCGATTATTTTCAGCCTTGAATCTGTTTTTGCAGCCATTGGTGGATGGTTTATTTTAAATGAAATCCTTTCCGGGCGTGCATTTTTAGGATGTGTACTCATGCTCGCAGGTATGCTGATCTCTCAATTGTATTACAAAAAATAAATATTTGAAAAAGGGTCTCCTGTATAAGGAGACCCATGAACATGTTATCCGTTTTGCTCCGCCACTGGCTATCAAAAAACAAGATATTGACTGGGCACTTGAAAGAATCAGAGAGGTTCTTACCCCTTAAGTTTATTTAACGCATCGCGAAGTTGCTGGGTGACGTCTTCGGACAATAGCCCGGCTTTTTCAATGTTTTGGGCAATCTGATCAAGTCCAGCTTCCTTTGCCCTTCCAGCCCAGGTATAAAAGGTATCTTTGTGGCTGTCATTGTGTTCAATCCAATGGCTAAACAATTTCTCCAGCTTTTGTTCAAAGGTCAATTCATGGGTGTGGTCATGGGAATGATTATGGTCATGCCCCTGGCTATGTGAGTGACCTTGATCGTGCGGATCATTCTGGTCGTGGTCGTGGGAATGATCGTGACCCTGATCGTTTTGATGTGTCATAATATTACTCCATTCATTTTTTTTAAAAGCCTACTGATTCCGGAGTGCATTGGCATAACCACCCTCAGTGACCAATAATAATTTTATTAATGTTTAACTTAAATAACCTTTATTGATACTCCTGTTATGCTCATTTTGGCAAGAATTTTTTATTGTAAAATTTTGATAGGATTGTTATGGAAATAGGAAAATCAATGGAGGCACGCATAAGATGAGAGAATCGCTGTTTTATTTTATAATCTTTATGATGATACTTTGTTTATTCCCATCGCTTATCTGGGCTAAAACAGGCTATGTATCAGACAGGCTGATATTAAATTTCAGGCTGGGACCTGATAATGCTTCAGAGGTAATAAAAACACTAAAAAGTGATACCCCTGTAATTATTCTGGAAGAAAAAAATGAGTTTTACAAAATTGAACTCCAATCCAAGGAAACAGGCTGGGTGGATAAAAACTATATTATTTTCGAAATGCCGAAAACCCTTATTATTGATCAACTAAAAGAAGAGAACAATAGTCTTAAAAACAAAATTTCCAAATTAAACTTACTTAAAACCGACTTAAAAACAATAGATGACGGTTCTCTTTCAGACAAAGATGTAAAATACAATGACCTGATCAAAAACGCCGGCAACACTCAAAAGATTGTTCAAGAAAATCAGGCCTATAAAAAGAAAAACTTAGATCTTTTAAAAAAACTTGAACTACTTGAAACAAAGGATCAAGATCTTTTAAAAGCCGGCATGATCAAATGGTTTATGGCTGGAGTTGGTGTTTTGCTTTTAGGATGGATTATAGGGATCATTGTATCGTCAAGGAAACGAAAATCCAATTCTTTGCTTCACTGACCTCACTATTCACACTATTCAATTGAGTAAACAATGTTCACTCTTTTATTTTTTTTACTTGACAGACCTATTGATTTCCTTTTATCAACCATGCCAAAGAGTCTATTTTAACATAGAAAATTAAGAGGAAATAAAAGTGACTGATAAAAATAATGATAAAAGTAAAACCTGGCTCAACTCCTATGAGCAAGGTGTGAAAAAATCTGTTGATTTCAACGATATTCTGATCCCCCAGTATCTTGAAGAATCTACTAAAAATTTTCCAGACAATACGGCCCTGATTTTTCAGGGGTTTACACTGACATTTAAAGAGCTCAATGAAATGGTGGCAAGATTTGCTGCGGCATTAAAAGGGTTTGGCGTTAAAAAAGGTGACAGTGTCGCCATACTGCTTCCCAATGTTATTCCATGTGTGGTGGCCTATTATGCAACCCTTAAAATCGGTGGTATAGTTGTCCTTAATAATCCGCTTTATTCTGACCGGGAACTTTTGCACCAGTTTAACGATTCTGATTCCACATTCCTAATTACACTTGATCTCCTTGCCAACCGCATGGTCAAACTTCGGGAAAAAACAAGGATTAAAACTATTGTTTACACATCAATTGGAGAATACCTTCCATTTGTTAAACGACTTTTATTTCCACTTGTGGCAAAAAAGAAAGGCCTTGCAGCTGATGTAACGCCTGCAAGGGATCTGTACAAATTCAAAGATATAATTGCAAAATACTCACCTGACTATACCCAGACAGACCTGGATATTGATGATGTCGCCATGTACCAGTATACAGGAGGCACAACAGGAATTTCAAAGGGTGTCATGCTGACCCATAAAAATATCAGTTATCAAATTCAACAGATCGAGGCCTGGTTTCCAAGCTTTGAAAAAGGCGTTGAAGTCATGCTGGGTGCCCTGCCGATCTTTCATGTTTTTGGAATGTCCGTTTCAATGAACTTTGCCATCCGTATGGGATGGTCCAATGTATTGGTGCCCAAACCCCAGCCCGAACCTTTGCTTGAAGCTATCAGCAAATTTAAGGTTACTTTTGCTCCATTGGTTCCAACCATGTATATCGGTATACTTGACCACCCGGATCTTGCAACAACTGATCTTACAAGCATTAAAGGATGCTTTTCCGGCAGTGCTCCTCTGCCCTTGGAAGTTATTAACAATTTCCAGAAAAAAACAGGTTCAATAATTGTTGAAGGATTTGGACTGACGGAATCCACACCGGTTACGCATATCAACCCCTTTAAAGGAGTAAGGAAACAAGGTAGTATTGGTGTGCCAATTCCTGAAACAGAATGTAAAATTGTTGATCTGGAAGATCCTTCCATAGAAGTGCCCATGGGTGAACCGGGAGAACTCCTCATAAGGGGGCCTCAGGTCATGAAAGGCTATCTCAACAATCCGGATGAAACAAAAAAAACATTGATCCAGGATGGCTTCCTTTGCACAGGTGATGTTGCTAAAATGGATGAGGACGGATATTTTTATATTGTGGATCGCATCAAGGATATGATTATCTCCGGAGGGTATAATGTATATCCAAGGGATATTGATGAAGTCTTGTTCGAACATCCCAATATCCTTGAAGCCTGCTGTATTGGCGTACCCCATGAGAAACGCGGAGAAGCTGTAAAAGCATTTGTTATCCTGAAAGAAGGAAAAGAGATGACTGAGCGTGAGGTCATTGATTATTGCGACTCAAAGCTTGCCAAATACAAATTACCCACCCAGGTAGAATTCCGACAGGAACTGCCCAAATCCAATGTGGGTAAAATTTTAAGAAAGGATCTCAGGGTTCAGGAAGAAAACATATAATTTTTATTCCACCAATTTTAATTTTACTGGTTTTTATTTCACCAGGGGAACTATAAGTCCGCCATCCATCAAAAACAGAACACTTGTATCCCTGCCCTTTTCTTCCAGGGCCTGGTCAATGGCGGTCTGAAGATCTGAAAAAGGTTTAATAAACAGTTTTGAAATAATGTGGGGTTCAACATCCGTCACACCCCACATTTGTGCCCAAAGTCCTATTTCTGCCATTTTGGCAGCTTTATGATATCCCAGGACATATCCTTTTTCAATGGTTTCAAGAGCAGCTTTAGGTGTGTCACTTGAGCCTAAAAGGTCGGCAAAGGCTTTCCCGCCGATTCCACACCTGCATTTTGCCACAAGGATCATGATCCCATCTTCTTTCAAGGCAAGCTTTGCATTGTCTATGCCTTTTTGTGCCTGGTACAGATCAATATCCTGGGGAAATTTAACTATTGATACAACAATATCCGCCTTTTTTTCTAAAGGGGCTGCAAAAACCTCATTGGCAAGTTCAATAGCGGCATGAAAAGAGTCATTGATATGACCGCAGCATGTGGCATAGACTTTGTGATTTTTGTTCAGAACCGTCATAATAGAAAAAATTTCCTGCTTTACGGTTTTAATGGCATCAATCATATCCTCGTGAACCGGATTACCATCAAGGGCCAAGGCCTTAGCTTCTGGTGCAAGGGCAAGTTTATGATTCTGCTCTATGGTTTTATAGCCTGCAATCCCAGGCAGAAAAGATTTTCTTCCACCAGTATATCCTGCAAAATAATGGGGTTCCACAGAAGAAATGATGATGATCTTATCTGCCTCAACACCGGCCTTGTTAACATACATCTGTGTCCCATTAGTGGACTGACCCAAGAAAACCATGTCCTCTTCAACCCTGGCATCATGAACAATAATCCGGTCTTTAATCTCTTCATAAAAAGAGCCGAAAATCTGAAGATATTCTTCCTGGGATGGTCCCCTGTGGGCGCCCGTGGCAATAATGAAATTAAAATTTGTCTGTTTTAAATCATCAAGAATGAATTCAAGAATTTTTTTTGTGGGAGTGGGTCTTGTTGCATCATTGACAATTACAAGCACCTTTTTGGCATCACTTAAAAATGCTTTAAAGCTTTTAGAGTTTATGGGATTTTTGATAGCCTCTTTTATGTTTTTATCTTCATTACCGATTTTGACGTCATTTGCTTCAAGAAAACTGACATTGATATCGTCACTGATGACAGCAGACATTGTGCTGTCTTTTCCATAGGGAACATCGATTTTCATATAACAACTCCTTTAAGGATCACAAACTAAATAAATTGGTCAATATTGCAAAGGATTTTACTTTTGATCCCTATCGTATTGGACCCATCTTATTGAGTTTAACCACAAAAGTATCAATCTCGGCCTGGAATAGTGTCTTGTCCCCGGCCGGAATCTGAACTAGCTGAATCCTTTCAGGATCAATATCAATACTTTTAAACGTATTGCGAAGATTTTCAACAATTTTTTTAGCCCTTTGATTTCCCTCATGCTGACAATCATCGTCAGGGCAGACGGCTGCCATAATACCCCATGCATTATGAAGGAAAGGTGCCATCAAAAGCTGTGGCTCAAGACGTCCGCCACACATGTTCACAAGTATTTCATAATTATTGTCCCGGGTTTCAGAGTCGGGAAGTACTGAAGCCTGAAGCTCTGGGAAATATGACCAGTTACAGGCAAAAATTATGGCCTTGGAAGATTCATGGGTATTTAAAAAGGTTGAAGCCCTCTCAATAAGCTCATCTCTGCCCGTCCCAAAATCATTTTCAATTTTAGCCGCTCCTGCCGGACAAACCTCAAGACAGATACCGCAAGCCTGACATTTGGCCGGATCAGTGGCAATATTTTTTCCATCATAAGACCTGGCTTCATGGGGACAGGCTCCCACACAAATAAGACAACGGGCACAATTTAATTTGGTTATCGATGTTGTCCCTGGACCTTCAAGTCCCATCTCAACAAGATCTTTTCTGGCATCAGTAAAAATTTCAGTTAAAGGAACTCCTGAAGAGCATGCAGCCTCACACCGCTTGCAATAAAAACATGAGAACATTTTATCTGCTGCAGATTCTGAAGGTTCAACCTCTCCTGATATTAGCCCAAAAGCTGTAATTATTTTTGCCCTTGGTGCATCGGATTCCCAGCCAGTATGCTTGAACATGGGACAGTGTTCAAAACAGTATCCGCACCTGATACAATTTGCCAGTGTGCCTTGCCATTTTTCAAGATTTTTAAACTCTTTTATTTTATTTTCCATGGAATTAACCTTTTTATTTTAACTGTTCACAGAATATCTCAAATTGGTTGCAGTCACCCAGTCTTCCGGAGCCTGAGCAAGTTTGCCCGGATTCAGAATATTATTAGGATCAAATGCTTTTTTGATACCGGCCAAAAGATTTAATGAATCTGATTTTTCAATTTTGAATGATTCTGCCTTGGAAAGCCCTATGCCATGTTCGGCACTGGTGGTCCCATTAACAGACCGGACATATTCATACACTTCAGTGATCGCCTTTTTGGCAGAATCCCACTGGTCTTTTCTTTTTGTATCCATTAAAATTTTGGTGTGCATACACCCGGAACCGCAATGGCCGTAGGCCGTCATTACAATATTATTTCGAGCTGCTATTTCATGGACTTTCCCGGCCAATTCCGCCATTTTTGAGTAGGGAACCGCCATGTCGTCGGCAAGGGATGTGCTGGCGAGATTGTCATCATATTTTGAGAGTGCAGGAAACAGTTTTTTCCGACCCATGAAAATTTTTGCCCGTTCCTTTGGATCATAGCTGGCATGAATATCCTGGCCATTGTGTTTCTCACATATTTTCTTCATCTTGTCGATCTCATAATCAACAGCTTCTTTTACCATACCGTCTGCTTCAAAAATTAGTGCTGCGGCAACCTCTTTAAGTCCTAAATCCATTGTTTTGTTCACGGCTTTTATGGCAACAGAGTCCACAAGTTCCAACATGGATGGAATCGAACCCGAGGACATGATGGAACCGATGGCTTCGCCGGCATCTTTAAGAGCATCAAAATTGGCAACCCCCATGCATCTGAATTCCGGGATGGGAACAAAACTTAAGGTCGCTTCAACCACAATACCAAGCGTGCCTTCAGACCCGACTATAAGTTTGTGGAGCTGATAACCGGATGCTTCAACCCTTGTATGAGCACCAAGGCTTACCAGGTCACCGTTTGGCAGGACCACTTTCATGCCGAGAACCGCATCCCGCGTGGCGCCATATTTCACAGACCTGACCCCACTGGCATTGTTGGCAATTTCACCGCCAATGGTTGCAATCCTTGAAGAAGCGGGTGTCGGGGGATAAAAAACCCCGTATTTTTTTAAAGCAAGATTAAGATCATCATCAACAACACCGGGTTCAACTCGGCAGTAGACATCCGCAAGGTTGATCTCAAGAATCTTATTCATTCCTTTCATATCGAGCATAATCCCACCCTGGATGGGAACTGTCTGACCACACATTCCTGAACCGCCACCCCTGGCAATAACCGGGATAATTTCCTCGTTTGCATATCTCATGATTTCCTGAACCTGTGAGGTGTTCTCCGGTTTGACAATAGCCCATGGCATGGCATGATGCACAGAAGAATCTGATCCGTAAACATAGAGGTCGGAAGGATCTGTTTTAATATTGCGCTCCCCGACAATCTCTTTTAATCGGGTGACATCAATTGGTTTCATTCGGAGGTCCTCCTTTTTTTTTAATATCTGTTGAATCTTCTATATTTATACAATTATTTTTAATGCTGAACGACTAATACTTCCATAAAGATTTGAAAATTTCAATCTTAATTCGCAACTTGTTAAACTATTGTTAAAAATTTTTAGCATTACCCGCTTAAAATTACCATCAATGGAAGGATCTATTTTCAGTACAATATGAATTGTGTCTTGATCTATTATGAGTTTAATATTACTTTATGGAAGTTAGCGCCGATGCAAAACCCGCTAATTTTCCCAATTAAAATTCCTTAGGAGCAAACAAATGTCTAATAATAGTTTAAAACAAAAGCTTGCCCTGGGCAGCCAGGAGTTTATTGTCCACAATATCACATTACTTGAAAAAATGGGACTTGCTAAAATCAATTCCATACCTTTTGCAGCAAGGGTATTGATAGAAAATCTGGCACGAAATATGGATTCAAAAATCATTCAATGGTCAGACATTCTAACTGCCGCAAAATTCTATGAAACAAATCCTCAAAATTCCAAGCTGATTGCATTCTATCCAGCTCGAGTCCTTATGCAGGATTTCACAGGAGTTCCTGCAATTGTTGATTTTGCCGCCATGAGGGATGCAGTTAAAGAGGCGGGAAAAGACCCCAAGCAAATTAATCCTCTGGTCCCTGTTGATCTTGTTATTGACCACTCAATCCAGGTGGACCATTTCAAGGAAAAAAATTCATTCTTCTTAAATGCACAAAAAGAGTATGAGCGAAACAAAGAAAGATATCAGCTCTTAAAATGGGCCCAGAAAAGTTTTGACAATTTCAGGGTAGTGCCTCCGGAATCCGGAATTTGTCATCAAATTAATCTTGAATATCTTGCCACTGTCGTTTCAACAAAACAAACACGAGATGGCCTTGTGGCTTTTCCCGATACGCTTGTGGGAACCGATTCCCACACCACCATGATCAACGCTCTGGGAGTTCTTGGTTGGGGTGTTGGTGGTATTGAAGCTGAAGCAGTCATGCTGGGGCAGCCCTATTATATGAATCTTCCCCAGATTATCGGCGTGAATTTTATCGGTAAGCCGCAAAAACAGATTACTTCAACTGATATTGCCCTGTATGTGACCAATATTTTACGCAAAGAAAATGTTGTTGAGAAAATTGTTGAATATACAGGAGAAGGATTAAAGTATCTTACTTTGACTGACCGGGCCACCATCTCCAACATGTCCCCGGAATATGGCGCTACTGCCGGTTTTTTCCCTGTTGATGAACATACCTTAAAATACCTTAAAAAAACAAACAGGCCAGAAACTGCTGCCCTTGTTGAAGCATATTGTAAAGCCTGTGGACTATTCAATTCTCACGATAATGACATAAAATTTTCCAAAAAAATCGACATTGATCTTTCATTGATTAAAGTTTCCATTGCAGGACCTTCAAGACCCCAGGACAGGGTTTCTCTTCCAGACGTAAAAGAAAGGGTAAGAAAAATCTTTGATCTTGAAAACAGAAAAAAACTGCAGATCAATCCCGAAAACAAGCCCCTGGCGCTCACCAACGGAAGCGTGGTAATTGCAGCCATTACATCCTGCACCAACACTTCGAATCCCTATACCATGATCGGTGCGGGCCTTGCTGCTAAAAAAGCCGTGGAAAATGGCCTGTCCATTCCATGGTATGTCAAACCCTCTTTGTCCCCGGGTTCCAGAGTGGTCCTGGATTACCTGAAAGGCTCAGGATTAATGAGCTATTTCCAGGAACTTGGATTTAACAATACGGGTTTTGGATGCATGACCTGTATCGGGAACAGCGGTCCACTTGATCCTTTTATTGAAGAATCCATTAAAGCCAATGATATGGATGTCATGTCCGTTCTTTCGGGTAATAGGAATTTTGAAGCAAGAATACACCAGGATGTCAAAGGCAATTTTTTAATGTCGCCAATCCTTGTGGTGATTTATGCCATTGCCGGAAGGATTGATATTGATTTTAAAACTGAGCCCCTTGGGATTTCAAAAATAGGCGATCCTGTCTTTATGAAGGATATCTGGCCTGAGGCTGAGGAGATAAATCATTTTGTGGAAACCTATGTTCATGAAAGATTCTTTAAAGAACAATATGCCAATATTTTTAAGGGAGACAAGCTTTGGCAGGAACTTGATGTGGAAGAAAGCACCACCTTTAAATTTAATAAAAATTCCACCTATATCAGAAAACCACCCTTTTTCAAAAATTTTTCCCTGGATCTGCCTGATCTTAAGGATATCAAAGATGCCAGAGCTCTTCTTGTGCTGGGGGATTCCGTCACCACAGATCACATTTCTCCGGCCGGTGCCATTCCTGTTGATTATCCCGCTGGAAGATACCTGATTGAAAATGGTGTAAAACCCTGGGAATTCAATTCCTATGGATCACGCCGGGGAAACCATGAAGTTATGATGCGAGGCACCTTTGCCAATATCAGGATAAAAAACCAGCTTGTCTCAGACAGAGGTGGACTGACCCTGAAATTTCCTGAAAATGAGCAATCCTATGTTTTTGAAACCTCTCAAAAATACCAGGATGAAAAAACAGATCTTCTTGTTTTCGGCGGAAAGGAATATGGAACCGGATCTTCAAGGGACTGGGCAGCCAAAGGCACGATCCTTTTGGGAGTAAAGGCGGTTATTGCCACATCTTTTGAAAGAATACACAGGTCCAACCTTGTGGGTATGGGGGTTTTACCACTTATCTTCAAAGAGGGAGAATCCTTTGAATCCCTGGGATTTAAAGGAGATGAAATCTTTGAAATCAATGATATAAATAAAATCAAACCCAATAGTCTTTTAGATGTTAACGTCTTGAAAAATGGTAAAGAGAAAAGGTTTCAAGTCATTGTTAAGCTCAATACGGATATTGAAATCGACTATATCAAAAATGGCGGGATACTTCACTATGTTTTACGGCAGATGATCAAAGCATAAATAATGTCCGGCAAAAAGAGGTTTGTCAGGAACTCTGGATATTTGCCATAAGAAATTTTCCATAACCCGTTACAGGCTGATTACCTTATGTCCGCTGGCAGGTATAGCAAGGTTGCAATTTTCTTTACAAAAATAAAATTGTTACGATTTAAAAAATATACACTGAAAATGTTTGAACCCCATGGCAAATATTCGAGGTCAGAAACTTGATTCTTCCTTTTATTGCTAATTTATGATAAAATAATTGTTGCAGTTTTTTTGGGTATTTTTATTTATTAGTAATTTAAGGAAAATTTTTAGTCATGGAAATAAATCATTACGAATTTAAATATGGCGAGTTTGGAGAAACCTTAGGGGTACATATCAACCTGAGGGGTTTTGATGTTCTTCGCTTTAATAATATAAGCAAAGGTACGGCCTTTACCATCGATGAAAGGCGTAAGCTTAAACTCAGCGGTTTTTTGCCGCCAAGGGTAAAAACCCTTGAAGATCAAGTCAAGTCAAGTCTTGATATTGTTGATCAAAAAGAAAGTGATATTGAAAAATTTATTTATATCAGAAGTCTTTATGACAGGAATGTTGTCCTTGCCCATGCAGTCATAGCAAGTGATATTACAAAGTTTTTACCCATTATCTATACTCCGACAGTGGGTCTTGCCTGCCAGCAGTACTCCAGATTATTCCGGGGAGCAAATGGCATCCACTTTTATCCCGGCAATATTGATTATGCAGAATATATTTTACGAAACTATACAGACCAGGACATCGGGATTGCCGTAGTAACAGACAACCAGGGAATTTTAGGCATTGGTGATCAAGGTGCCGGCGGAATACCCATCTGTCTTGGAAAATTGATGCTCTATACACAGGGTGCGGGAATTGCCCCCTGGCACTGCCTTCCCATATCCCTTGATGTGGGTACGGATAATGAAGAGCTGTTAAATGATCCAGACTATCTGGGCTGGCGGCATAAACGTCTCACAGGCGATGAATATTATGCCTTTATCGAAAAATTTGTAATTGCTTTTAAAAAACGTTTTCCCCGTGCCCTATGTCAATGGGAAGACTTTTCAAAACAAACGGCTTTTACCATCCGGGATAAATACCTTAAGAGACTCATCTCCTTTAATGATGATATCCAGGGAACAGGTTCCGTCGCCCTTGCCGGAATCCTTGCCGCCATGAAGGTAAAAAAAGAAAAAATAACAGATCAGGTATTCCTGGTAAGTGGTGCCGGCGCAGGAGGCATTGGTATTTCCGAGCAGATCCAGACGGAACTCATGGAACAGGGCCTTAATGAAAAAGATGCAATTGCCAAAATTTTCACTATGGATTCAAGGGGAATCGTAACCAATGACAGGGAACTTGAACCCTATAAGATAAAATTTGCTAAAGACCCTGAAACATTGACCTGGTTAAAAACACCTGAAGACAATACGCTTCTGGCTTCAATTAAAAATGAAAAGATTACTGTATTAATAGGTACATCAGGACAGCCCGGACAATTTACAAAACAAATCGTTAAAGCCATGTGTGAAAATTCAGATATACCTGTTATTCTTCCTTTGAGTAACCCAACCACAAAGGCGGAAGCTCTCCCCAAAGATATCTATGGGTGGTCAAATGGCAAAGCACTTGTGGCAACAGGATCTCCTTTTGATCCGGTTCATTACAATGGCAAAGACTATCGAATAGGACAAATGAATAATTCATTTATTTTCCCAGGTGTAGGACTGGGTGTTGTGGCATCGGGTGCCACAGAAGTTCTGCCCGTCTTCTTTTCTGCGGCAGCCCATGCCGTTGCTGAATTTGTCAGCGAAGACGACATTAAAGACGGCATCCTTTTTCCATCCCTGGATAAATTAAGAGCAGTCTCTTTGGAAGTTGCCAAAAGAGTCGGTGCCGAAGCCATAAAGGCTGAGGTCACACAAAAAGATTGTGCTTTCTCAAAGTTTAATCACAATAATGATCCTGAAAGACTGAATACCATAGTGGATAAAATGTGCTGGAGTCCCAAGTACTTTGATCAGCTTTAATAAAAATTAAACACCTTGGCCAATTGCCCTTTCCTTAGGGTGATTGGTCAAGAATTTTCTCTTCTTTATTTTAATTCCTATATCAAGCTTCTTTCCATCTTATATTTGTTTTTTTGCAGCTGGCACAAAGAGACACAGGCTAATCAGGCCTGATCTGTATTATCAAAATCCTCATCTGGCCAATAGTCATATTTGGCGTGGTCATTATGGCGGTAGCTGGGTGAAAGCTATCCTTTTTGTGAAAACTCAATCCAAATTATAATCATAACTCTACTTTAGGAGTCAGCAAATTCGAGTGGGGTCAGGCTTGCTTTAGTTTATTTTAACTTGACAGGCAATTTTATGTTTGCTCTAATATATAGAACAGTGTTCTGCATACAGAATTATTAAAATATAAAGGCCTTCTGCATGACCCTTGAAAAGAAAAAAACCACATACAGCCCGACATCACCGGCAGTGGAACAGGCAGCACAATTGCTGCTTTGCCTTGGAAGAAACAATGATATGGGGTTGACAACAATCTGTAAAGAGATTGGAATCCACAAAAGCAAGGGATATTCCATATTAACGGCATTGTCCCGATATGATTTAATTACAAAAGACAGCCGGACAAAAACCTATTCCCTTGGACCGGCCCTTATACCTCTGGCACGAAAAGCAAGAGATAAATTTGATATCAACGCCATTGCAAAAGATCATCTTCAAAAGCTTGCCCATGAAACCAAAGCCAGCGTATTGCTGGGTATTATTTTTAATGATCAATTCTATATTGCAGGCAAATATGATGGAAACGAAAAGCTTTCCGTTACCGTCCGACAACACCAATCCCTGCACATAACTCACGGGTCCCATGGGAAAGCTATTTTTGCCTTCCTCAATGAAAAAGATCAGCAAAGAATCATTAAATCAAATCAGCTCTTCTTTCATGGAGATATTGAATCTCTTGATAAAGAAAGGCTTGAACAAGAGCTTATGTTCTGCCGTAAAAACGGATATGCAGTTGATAATGGTGAGATAACACCGGGAATCACTGCTGTGAGTGCGCCTGTTTTTGATCATAACAATAAAGTGGCCGCAGGCATAGTGCTTGTAGGAACATTTACTAAAGACAAGTTTGAAACCTTTGGAAAACTGGTAGCAACGACAGGCCGGATCATTTCCAATCAGGCCGGCGCTCAATTATCATAATTTATAATAAAAATCTTATAATAAAAATCAGGAATAGATAAATGGGAAAAAGTAAAACAAATATCGTTAAAACAACCACCTGGTCGGCAGGACCGGGATGCCACGGTGGCTGCGGCGTTCTTGCCCATATTAAAGACAATAAACTCATAAAGATAGAAGGAGACCCGGATCACCCATGGAACCAGGGTCGTCTTTGTGCAAGAGCCCTTGCAATGACCCAGTATATAGATCACAATGACAGATTGAAATCACCCCTTAAACGAGTTGGGAAACGAGGGGAGGATAAATTTGAGGAAATATCATGGGATGAGGCCTTTGATATTATCGAAGAAAAAATGAAAGCCATCAGGGATGATTTCGGTCCTGAAAGCATGATTTTTTCTATGGGAACCGGTCGTGATATCGGGCCGTGGATTTGCATGCTGGCCTACGCATATGGCAGCCCCAACGTCATGTTTGCTTTGAGCGGAAATGCATGTTACAGCCCAAGGATTGCTGCCCTTGATACTGTTCAGGGAGACTATTGTGTATTTGATGCAGCCCAGTGGCTGCCGGGACGGTATGATAATCCTGAATACAAGGTTCCCGAATGCATGATCATCTGGGGATATAATATCTCGGCTACATGTCCCGACAACCTGTTTGGACACTGGATCATTGATCTGATGAAGAAAGGGACAAAAATCATCACCATTGACCCCAGGCTTTCCTTTTTTGCATCCCGTTCAAAATACTGGCTCCAGATCAGGCCCGGAACCGATGCCGCCCTTGCACTTGGTTTTTTACATGTCATAATTAAAGAACAGCTTTATGACCAAAATTTTCTTGAAACTTTTACAGATGCCCCAAGATTGGTCAGAAACGACACTGGAAAATTATTAAGGGAATCCGATGTTGTAAAAGACGGATCAATGGATAATTTTGTTGTTTTTGACATACAAACAAACACTATCATTATCTGGAACACCCATAAACAAGAATATTCAAATAGCAGCTCAACCCCTTCATTAACCGGACTTTTTGAGGTAAAATTATTAAACGAAAAAACAATTGCATGTACAACTGTATGGGAAAAATTCAAAGAAAGTTGTGCTGCATATACTCCCAAAAAAGTTGAAAAAATCACCCTTGTTTTGGCAAAGGATATTGAAAAGGCTGCCAGATTTTATGCAAAAGCCAAACCTGCTTCCATCCACTGGGGAGTTCCCATTGACATGACTCCGGAAATTACCCCCCTGTGCCATGCAATAGCATCTTTATGGGCTTTGACCGGCAACCTTGATGTACCCGGTGGTAATGTATTCACGCGCTCTGCATTTAATGCCGTTGCCTATGCTTTGCCCGGAGCCGAAGGTGTAATAAAATTAAAAGATCAAGCACAAGACAAGACACGAATCGGTAAAGATGAATATGGGCCCTTTAATAAATTTATATGGCGGTGCCAGACCGACAAGGTCATTGAACAGATTTTCAGTGAGAAGCCCTACCCTGTTAAAGGATTGTGGATGCAGACCTGCAACCCTTTATCCGGTATTGGCCTTGATCCGAAACTCTGGCAAAAGGCCTTGGAAAAACTGGACTTCATTGTCGGGGTTGACCTGTTCATGACTCCTTCCTTAAGATATGCCGATATTATCCTTCCGGCTGCCACCTTTCTTGAAAAAGACGGGGTCCGATCCTGGTGGGTTCCCTTACAGACAATTAACAAGGCCTTGACAGTGGATGGCTGCAGGCCTGATGTTGAGATTAACTTTGAGCTGTCAAAACGCTTTGACCCTGATTTTCAATGGGAAACCATTCATGATCTCTTTGATGAAATACTTAAGCCTTCTGAAATGAGCTTTGACCAACTTTCCAAAAAAGGATGGGCCCTGCCCCCGGAAAACAGTGCTTCAAGGCCATATTTTCGCCATGAAAAAGGATTGTTAAGATCAGATGGAAAACCAGGATTTGCCACACCATCCGGGAAATTTGAACTTTACGCAACCTTAAGAGAGAATTGGGACCTTGAAGCATTGCCCTATTTTAAGGAACCACCATTTACCCCGGTTTCAAGACCGGATCTGTTTAAAGATTATCCTTTGATTCTTGGAACGGGCAGACGGTCTCCGGCCTTTTTCCACTCAGAACACCGCAATATCCCATGGCTGAGAACTCTTGACCCGGACCCTGTAGTAGAAATCCACCCTGAAACCGCAAGAAAAAATAAAATCTCAAATGGCGAATGGGTGATAGTTGAAAACTGGATGGGAAAAGCCAGGTTCAAGGCCAAAGTAACAAAAATCGTTCCGCCCTGGATGGTTATGGCCGCCCATGGATGGTGGTTCCCGGAAAAAAAGGATGACCCTTTATTTCACACATTTGAATCCAATATCAATATGCTGATTCCCATGAATGAACAGGGAAAAGACGGATTGGGAACACCCATGAAGCATCTTTTATGCAGAATAAGAAAAGAAGTAACGGGGGTTAAAAACAATGAAATCTAACAAAAACGGCCTTCTGATTGATTATGAATATTGTACAGGATGTTTTGCATGCACGGTTGCCTGCTGCCAGGAACATGGATGGGAAGCCCCTTTAAGCGGCATTAAAGTAATGGAAATCGTTCAGGATTTACCAAAAGACAAAGCATATCTCACCTTTTTGCCCTTTCCCACGGAGCTTTGTGTGTTGTGCGCAAAAAGGACTAAAAAAGGTCTTGATCCGAGTTGTGTGAAACACTGCATGGCAAATTGCCTGTCATATGGAAGTTTTAGGGAACTTGCCTTGGAACTTGAAAAAAAACCAAGAATGGTTCTCTGGTCTCCCAGATAGGCTATATCAGATAGGACAGATCAGATATGTTATATTAGTTAGGTTCAACCAGATATGGATCGAAAACATAATAAATTGAACAAAAATTGCGAAGGATTTTGGTTCATATGCAAGGCGCATCAAGGGGTTTAATACTATACGTATTAGGCCTTTGGTGCAACGCAGCAGATGGGCCAAAAGACAAGTAATTTTGTTCAAGTAATTTGCTTTTTGATCCTAAGTTTAAATCCTATAAGGAGGAATGGCATGAAAGATGATGGCGTAAAAATAATTAAAACCACAACCTGGTCACCGGGTCCGGGGTGTCATGGCGGCTGCGGAATATTGGTTCATGTCAAGGATGAGAAAGTCATAAAGGTCGAAGGCGACCCGGATCATCCCTGGAATCAGGGAAGATTATGCTCGCGATGCCTTTCCATGACACAATACATGTACCATAAAGATAGATTGAAAAAACCGTTAAAACGGGTTGGTGAACGTGGAGAAGGTAAATTTGAAGAAATCTCATGGGATGAAGCATTTGATCTGATCGAAACAAAAATGAAAAAGATACGGGATGATCATGGCGCGGAATCGTTTATCTTTCACCAGGGAACAGGCCGGGATATCGGTGGCTGGATCTCCATGCTGGCCTATGCCTATGGAAGTCCCAACTGGATGTTTGGGCTTTCCGGCATCTCATGCTATACGCCTCGCCTGATGATGATGTCCATCACCCAGGGGGATTTTGCAGTTGTGGACGCATCCCAATGGCACGAAAAAAGATATGATGACCCTGAATATGTAATGCCTGAAACAGTGACCGTCTGGGGCCAGAATCTTCCTGCAACCTGTCCGGACGGCTTCTTTGGCCACTGGTATGTAGACCTGATGAAAAAAGGTACCGAGTTTCTGGTTATTGATCCTCGATGTACCTGGATTGCTTCCAGGGCAAAGCTCTGGCTCCAACTGAGGCCGGGCACAGATGCCGCGCTTGCCCTTGGATTTATCCATGTCATGGTAAAAGAGGATCTTATTAACTTTGAGTTCATTGAAAAATGGACCAATTCACCATTTTTAGTTAGAACCGATGGGGAATGTCCAACTTTATTAAAAGAGAGTGATATCATAAAAGATGGGTTAGAGAATAATTTTCTTGCCCATGACCCTGTTTCAAATAATGTTGTGGTATGGGATACCCAGAGCCAGAAATATAGTACGAATGATATAAGACCTTCCATGGAAGGAGAATTTGAAATTTGTCTTGTGGATGGCTCAACGACAAAAGCAAAAACAGTCTGGACTGTTTATAAGGAGAATGTTGAGCAGTATACGCCTGAAAAGGTATCTGAAATCACCTGGGTACCGGCAGATAAAATCAAAAAAGCTGCCCGGATGTATGCAAAAAGCAAACCTTCAGCCCTGCACTGGGGACTTCCCATTGATACTATCCCTTCAACTATTCCAACATCCCAGGCAATAAACCACCTGTGGTGCCTAACCGGAAACCTTGACAACCCCGGTGGTAATGCCATTGCAAGATATGCCTATGATGTTGTGACCTATCCCTATCATGCCGGAGGTTCGGTCCTAAGTCTTCCCCCCGAGGTAGCTGCAAAAAGGATCGGTATGAATGATTATGGTCCGATAAAAGATTTCAGGGCATGGGCCCAACCAGATAAAGTTTTAGAACAGATATTTTCAGGTGATCCCTATGAAGTCAAAGGCATGTGGATACAAACCGCCAATCCCATTGCCTGCACGGGCATGGAACCCAAAAAATGGCATAAGGCCATTAAAAAACTTGATTTCACCGTTTGTGTAGATCTTTTTATGACGCCTACAGCCATTCTTTGTGATGTTATTTTGCCTGCGGCTACTTTTCTTGAAAAAGATTCATTAAGGGCATGGTGGGTGCCGTTGAATGCCATTAAAAAAGTGGTGGAAGTTGGTGAATGCAAATCTGATATCGACATTAATATTGAGCTTTGCAAACGATTCATGAAAGACTTTCCCTATGAGAATTCAGAACAGCTTTTTGACAAACTTTTAAAGTCTGCGGATATTACATATAAAGACCTTTGTGACAAGACCTGGATGATTCCTCCCAAGGGCCACCCAAGCAGACCTTACTTTCGACATGAAAAAGGTTTGCTCAGAGAAGATAAAAAACCAGGATTCAGAACACCGTCGGGAAAAATAGAACTTTTTTCCTCCTGGCTTGAGAAATGGAAACTTGATCCAATGCCTTATCATGAGGAGCCTCCCTATAGCCCTGTCAGTACACCTGATCTTTTTAAGGATTACCCTTTAATACTTAGTACGGGTCGGCGAATGGGTCCTTATTTCCACTCAGAACATAGGCAGGTACCATGGCTTCGTGAACAGCAAACCGATCCAGTGCTTGAAATCCACCCGGATACAGCAAAAAAATATGGGATAGCAAACGGAGAAAAAGTCTGTGTTGAAAACTGGCTTGGAAAAATCACGGTTAGAGCTCTGCTCACTCCAGTCATTCATCCTGATATTGTAATGGCCGAGCATGGCTGGTGGTTTCCGGAAAAAGAAGGCAAGGAACCAAGTCTCTTTGGTGTCTGGGAAGTTAATGTTAACCAGCTTATCCCCATGTCCCATGAGGGGAAAGGTGGATTGGGTTCCCCCATTAAAAGTATGTTGTGCAAAGTATATAAGGCGAAAGGATAAATAAAATGTCAGAATATGGAATGCTTATCGATTATGAATATTGTACCGGCTGCAAGACTTGTGAAGTTGCCTGTAAACAAGAATATGGCAGACCGGCCGGAAAAGTTGGAGGAGTTGAGGTCAGCGAATTCATACACACTCTCCCCAATGACAAATTGTTTATCACCTATATCCCCAGTTTTACGAGAGCCTGTATTTTTTGTGCCGGTCGCGTAAAAGAGGGTCTGGAACCATCCTGTGTAAAACATTGCATGGCAAGAATATTAACATTCGGCAAAATTGATGAACTGCAAAAACTAATCCCCAAAAAAAGGAAAGCCATACTCTGGACCAAGGGTTAATTTATATATAGTGCTTGACCGGAAACCCGTGTTTGGATGGCTCGTAGAGGAGCGCATGCTCACAAAGTTGCCCATATGCAAGGCGCAAGAAATTTTGAAACGGGAGTGTACTGTAGTACATGAGGCCAGTTTTGTAATTTGGCAAAATTTTGCAGTAACGAAGCAGATGGGTGAGTTTTCGTTCAAAACAATGATAGCAGGATTACCCGCCTTATTATCCAATAAGGCGGATTTACAGTATTGCTTATTTTTTTGGATGACAACTTTTGCAGGATGCTGGTGCCGGAACTTTGCCCTTGGGATCACCTTTTTCCTTGTTGTAAGCCTTGTGGCAACTAATACAATTGGCGTGGATGGCCTCAAAGTGATACTTGGCTATTTTTTCTTTTTTAGCAAGTTTTTCACCCTTTGGTTTTTTTGTTTCTTTATGACACTCAATACATCCCTGGACAGGGTCACCAGCAGTTAACTCCAAGGGCTTCCCGGTTTCATCATGGTGACAAGTGCCACAGGCAATTGTATATTCTTCTACATGCTTTTTATGTGTAAATTCTACAATCCCTTTTGAATGTTTTTTATACAAAGGATTATCCATCACGATAATATCAATTGAGGCTTTGCCTGCAACTTTATCGGTCTTGGCTACAGCTTTGGGCTTTTCAACTTTGGCTATGGGCTGAACAGAACCTTCTTCAGATGCTGCTTCGACTGCACCTGGTTCAGTTTTTTCAGATTTTTCCGGGATTGCTTTTTTATCCACTGAGGCTACTTTGTCTTTTTGGCCAGTAATAACTTTTGTTTGAGCCTTTTTCGATGTTTTGTGTTTGCCCACATGTTCAGGCGAAGGGATTGCATAGTAGCTCAAGAAAAAAATGAGTATTAAAATGACTATAAAAATAATGTGTTGTCCGTTTGATTCTTTTTTCACTCTTTCTCTCCTATTTGTGTTTGAACAAAAACCTGAAAAGCTTTGTGAGCTTAACCTCTTCCATGAGCTGAGCTCAGCCCAATAATCGGAAAAACTATTGATTTTCGGTCGAACACTATTTACCTGTCTAAATTAAGTTTTTATGTTCAGACAATGCCTTTACCTCGAAATCACTTAAAAATCAAACAAATTTTTCTTTACTATAACTGCTGATATTGATAATCAAAACTATACTATGCAAATATTTACATTTTTTTATTTCATTCTTTTTATAATCTATCTACTATAATACAGTCAAAATACTAATGAAAACTTTAAAATAATATTGTCTGGTCTACATGTTAACCCTTATCTTGAATCCGTCATAACGAAAATACTTTTAATAATAATTTAAATTTCACCAGGGTAATACCATGGCTCAAAACCCCACATATGAAGATTTAAAACTCAGGATAAAAGTTCTGGAAACACAAGCCCTTGAAACCAAGGAAAATAATCGGGTTTCAAGTGAGGCGAGCAGAAACTATAAAAGATTTCTAAGATTTTTGCCCTACCCTGTTATTGTAAGGGATGCAAAGGGCCTGATCTCCTATCTAAACCCTTCATTTTCCAGGACCTTTGGCTGGACCTTGATAGAATTGAAGGGTAAAACAGGAAAACAATATGTCCCCAATTCCCATAAAAACGAACTGACAAGCAAAATTAAAGCTTTGCCCGCCAATAAAAGCGTCCTGGAGTTGAGCACCAAACGGCTCACAAAAGATGGTAAAATTTTGGATGTCATGCTTCGAGCAGGCGTAGACAAAGATCTGGACAACAATCCTGAAGGCATGATTATTGTCCTCAGAGATGTGACCATGGAAAAAAGAATCCAGCGCAATCGTGATGCCATGGCCAGGATCACTCAGCTTCTTCCCCAGTATCCGGATTTAAGAAAACTTCTTTTATTTGTAAACACTGAAATTAAAGGACTCCTTGAGACGGAAAGTGCCAATACGATTTTACTGGATGAGACTCAAAAAGAATTTTACTTTATAAGTGCTGCACACGATGATCCTACTACGCGGGAACGTATTGAAAAAGCCCGTTTTCCAGTGGATGAACTTCTGTCCGGTCAGGTGGTGAAAACGGGCAATCACATAATTGTTAATAACTTTTCCAATGACCAGAACCAGTATAAATCAAGGGACCGGAAAATTGGATATAAAGTTAGAAATGTAATTCTTGTCCCTTTAAGGAATAAAGATCGCATTATCGGCATACTTGCAGCAGATAATAAAACAACGGGAGATTTTGATGATACTGATCTTGAAACTTTAAATAACATTGCCGCAGCAGTTGCTCTTTCAATTGAAAATGCAAGGGTTTCACGGGAATTGAGAAAAGCCTATGAAGAATTAAAAAGCCTGAATCATGCAAAAGACAAAATGATCAACCATTTGTCCCATGAGCTGAAAACTCCTGTAGCTATTCTTTTAAGCTCTTTTAAAATTCTTTCAAAAAAGATGGCCAGTCTTCCTGAAGAAACCTGGCGACCGACGATTGACAGGATTGGCAGAAACCTGGATCGTATTATTGGAATTGAAGATGAAGTATATGATATTGTTGAGAAGAAAGAAGTCTTTCATCATAAAATATTTTCCCTTATCCTGGAACAATGCCAGGATGAATTAGAAGTCCTTATTGCAGAAGAGACCGGAGAAAAAGGAATCCTTAAAAAAGTTCGACAAAGGATTGAAGACATTTTCACCCCCCGCGATCTTGTTGCTAAAGATATTTTTTTAGATTCATTTGTTAAAGAAAGAATCAAAACCATTCAACCGGATATGGCACATAGAAATATTTCCCTGATAACAAGTCTTGAATCTTCTTGCCCAATTCAGATGCCCTTGGAACCCTTAAAAAAAACCGTGGATGGCCTGATCAAAAATGCCGTTGAAAACACGCCGGATGGTGGCAAAATTGAGATCCTTGTTCATAAAAAAGATAATGGAATACAATTTATTGTAAAAGATCATGGGATCGGACTTACACAGGAAGCTCAAAAAAGAATTTTTGAAGGATTTTTCTCCACTCAGGAGACAAAAAATTATTCTTCAAAACAGCCATTTGATTTTAATGCAGGAGGCAAAGGAGCTGATCTTCTGCGCATGAAAATATTTTCAGAAAGATTTAATTTTAAAATCTCAATGTCTTCAAAACGATGCCGACGTATTCCCGAAAACAAAGACGCCTGTCACGGTTCAATACAAGATTGTAAAAAACTGTCAGGGGCGGAATGTGATGGTAAAACAATTGTTACCTGCTTTTTCCCTTCTCCAAAACGCCGGTAAAGCCTTTTCTATAAGACTGTCATAACTTTTTATTCAATTTTTCTTTAGCAATTTAAAGGTTATGATATCACAATCAGATTTTGATTCACTATTGCTTTTCAAAAAAGCATTTTTCAACATAAGTACTTGATATCATGATTAATTTTAACAAATCAATTCTGAAAATCCTAACTCATCAAGATATATTCTTTTATTTCAGGATGTTATCCAAAGATATCAAAATCATATTTGACTCATATTTTATTTTCTTATGATTGGCTACAAGCTATAAACGTTATCAAATATGATTATAATAATTTTTTACCCATATGGTACACTATTTGCTATCTCACATTTATATAACAATATAGTGATTGAAAGAGAAATTAGCGGTTTTTGATTAAGCGCTAAATAATATATTTCAATTATAAATTAGAATGTACAAAAAACCTTTTACAATCAGGAGGTAAAAAATGAGCAGTCAATTACCCACCCATGCACAAGTGGTCATTATCGGTGGAGGCATTGTCGGTTGCAGCACGGCATATCATCTTGTGGAACTTGGATGGAAAGACGTAGTAGTGCTGGAACGCAAAAGAATTTCTTCGGGAACATCCTGGGCAGCAGCCGGCCTCCTGGGACAGCTCTGGCCCACAAGTCCTTTGACCAAACTTGCAAAATATGGCGCTGACCTCTATGCCGGGCTGGAAGCAAAAACAGGACAGCCAACCGGCTATAAGCGAAATGGATCTCTCAGGGTGTCTCGAACCCAGGCAAGAAGAAGTGAATACTTGAGAGCCTTGGGTATGGCCCGGGCATTTGGTATCAAAATGGAAGAAATCAGCTTTGAAGAAGCCAAAAGGTTTATGCCGGTAATGAACACTGATGATCTGACGGGTGTATGGTATCAGCCAGATGACGGGGTGACCAATCCGGAAGACACGACCCAGGCCCTTGCCAAAGGGGCGCGAATGGGAGGAGCAACCATTCTGGAAAACATTAAGGTCCTTGACATAGAGACGGGCCAGGGAGCTGTGACGGGTGTAAAAACCGATAAAGGCAATATTCAGTGTGAGTATGTAGTCAATTGTGCCGGCATGTGGGCAAGAGAAGTGGGCAAAATGGTGAACGTGGCCCTCCCCCTGGTTGCAGCAGAGCATATGCACATGACAACTGAACCCATTGAAGGTGTGTATAAGGGAATGCCTTATTTAAGGGATATGGATGGCTATATCTACATTAAAGAAGAGATGGAAGGACTTCTCATGGGTGGGTTTGAGCCCATGGCAAAAACCTGGGGTGTTAAAGGTATTCCTGAAAATTTTGAATATACCCAACTTGACGAAGACTGGGACCAAATGGACCTGTTCATTCAAAATGCAATCATAAGGGTTCCTGCCTTTGCCGAAGCCGGCGTAACCAACCTCACCACTGTACCGGAAAGCTTTACCCCGGACACTGCCTATCTTCTGGGAGAAGCGCCAGGCGTGAAAAACTTTTTTGTGGCTACGGGTATGAACTCTGTTGGAATCACCAGTGCAGGCGGTGCCGGTATGGCCCTTGCCACATGGATTGTTCAGGGTTATCCTGAAGAAGATCTCTGGCCTGTGGATGTCAGACGGTATAACAAGTGGCAAAACAACCTTAAATACATTGAAGAGCGTGTCAATGTGGAATCAGTGGGCAACCTTTATACGGATCACTGGCCTTTCAAACAACCCACTTCATCCAGAGATGTATTAAAAACCCCTATTCATGACAGGTTAAAAGATTTGGGTGCCTGTTTTGGCGTTGTATCCGGCTGGGAACGGGCCAACTGGTTTGCCCCAAAAGGTATTGAGCCTAAATATGAATATAGCTGGGGGCGTCAGAACTGGTTTGAGTTCTCTGCCAAAGAGCATATGAATGTCAGGGAAAATGTTGGAATTTATGATCTGACTTCCATGGGGAAATTTCTCATGCAGGGCAAGGATGCACAAAAAGTTCTCCAGATTCTCTGTGCTAACGATGTGGCCGTGCCAGTGGGTAAAGTTGTCTACACCCAGATGCTTAATGAACGAGGCGGCATTGAAGCTGATCTCACCGTGACAAAAATGGAGGAAAACAAATTCTTCATTGTAACGGCAGGTGCTACAACCACCCGGGATTTTGACTGGATCATGCGTCATATACCGGAAGATGCCCATGCTGTTCTGACCGATATCACATGGTCTTATATCATGCTGGGTGTCATGGGTCCCAAATCCAGGGATCTTTTAAACAAAATAACAGATGCAGATCTTTCCAATGAGGCCTTTCCCTTTGCCACGGCCAAAGAGATCCATGCAGGATATGCCACAGCCTTTGCAGTTCGCATGAGTTTTGTTGGAGAGCTGGGCTGGGAACTCTATATCCCCACGCCCTTTGCCCAGGACGTTTTTGATAAATTAATGGAAGCAGGAACAGAATTTAATGTCGGACTCTGCGGTCTCCATGCCCTGGATTCACTGCGCTTAGAAAAGGGTTACCGCCACTGGAGCAGTGACATTACCCCGGATACGACTCCCTATGAGGCAGGCCTTGGATTTGCAGTTCGATTAAACAAGGATGATTTTATCGGCAAAGCCGCACTAGTCAAACAAAAACAAGAAGGCATTAAACAAAAATTGGTCATCTTTACGATTGATGACCCTGAACCTTTAATCTACCATGATGAGCCCATTTATTGCAACGGCGAGATTGTTGGTGAAAACACCCATGGTTCCTATGCACATGTAACAGGCAATTCCATTGGCATGGTTTACCTGAAAAATGAGAAAGGGATCAGTGATGAATGGATCATGGACGGTGACTATGAAATAGAGGTGGAAGATAAAAAATATCCCATCACCCTTCATTTAAAAGCACCCTATGACCCTGAAGGAAAATCCATCAAAGTTTAGACCAGACTAATAAAGATAGTGTAACCATCCATCGCGCATTTATTGATGGTGCTAAATGGCAAATTGAATAAAGGAGTCTAACATGAAACGACCTGTCAAATCAGGCAAACTGCAAAGCGGCGGCTTCAGTCTCAATGTTCTCACCGATGATGAGCTATACGAGATTCATCTGGGAACCCTTGAGGTAATGAAAACCACCGGCGTTTACGTGGAAAGCCAAGAAGCAAGGGAAATTTTCAGAATCGGCGGTGCAAATGTTAATGAGAAAAACAAGGTAGTAACATTTCCAAATTATCTGGTGGAAGACTGCATTCGTTCAACCCCGGACACCTTTCATGCCTATGGGAGAATCCCGGAAAGCGATGTAGTGCTGGAGGGCAACCGGATAACCTTTACCAACTTTGGCGAAGGGATTATGTTTGTGGATCCCTACACAGGTGAACACAGGGAAACCACCAAAAATGATGTGGAAATGGCTTCCCGGGTCATCGATTACCTGGAACATATTGAAACCTATGAACGGTGTATGCTCTCCCATGACAAACACCATTCCGTCCAGGCCCTGCACAATGCTGAAGCCTCTTTGACCAATACCACCAAACATCACTGGCTGGGACCAGTGGACCGGTATCAATGCGGTAAAATAGTAGAAATGTGCTGGGCCATAGCCGGGGGCGAAGACAATTTCAGGGAAAGACCTTTCCTTACATTTGTCACCTGCCCCATCAGCCCATTGAAGCTGTCCACCCACCATTGCGACATCATCATAGAGGCTGCCATGAACGGGATGGGACTCAACTGCGTTGGTATGGCCATGTCCGGCGGTTCCTCTCCCATCCATATCGCCGGCACTATTGTGCAGCAGAATGTTGAGGTGCTGTCCAGCCTTATATTAGGCCAGCTGGTCAAAAAAGGGGCTTCCTTTATTTACGGCAGTTCCACCTGTCCTCTGGATCTAAAGCAGGCCACGGCAACGGTTGGATCACCGGAAACCGGCATGATCAGTGCTGCAGTATCGAGGCTTGCCAGGTATTACAGCCTGCCGGTTTTTGCCGCCGGTGGCTAGGGCGACAGCAAAGTTACCGATTACCAGTCGGGTCACGAAAAAACCATCACAGGTCTCTTACCAGCGTTGTCAGGGTGCAACGTAATTTACGGTTCGGGAATGCTGGAAATGGGAATTACTTTCGACCTGGCACAACTGGTATTGGACAATGAGGTTGCCGGATTAATAAAAAGAACTGTTAGTGGTATTGAGGTCAATGATGAAACCCTTTCTCTGGATACGATCAAGGAGGTCGGACCCTTTAAGGATTATCTTGCCCATGAAACCACATATAAACACATGCGGTTGACCACAAGTCCTAAATTAATGGATAGAAAAATGAGACCCAGATGGGAAAAAGCAGGTTCCAAGGACGCCTATGAAAGAGCTTGTGATGAGGTAAAACATATCCTTGAAACCTATAAACCCCCTCAAGTTTCAGACGAGAGCCTTAAGAAGGTACGCACCATTATTGAAGGTGCTGAGGCTGAACTGGGAATCAAGTAATAACTCAACGCGGGCTCCGGGTTATTCACCCTGGGCCCGCAACAAACACGAAAAATAGTAAGGAAATCAACAATGCGCATTTATGTGTGTGTCAAACATGTTCCAGACACAGCGGCAAATATCGGAATTGTCAACGGTACGGGGTATGACAGACAAGTAAAATATGTGGCCAATCCCTATGATGAATATGGAGTGGAAGAAGCTGTCACATTGGTGGAAAAGGCAGGAGCCGGCGAAGTCATTGCCGTGTGTGTGGGAAGTGAAGCCTCTGCAAATACCTTAAAATCGGTAATGGCAATGGGAGTCCATCGCAGCATTCTTGTGAAAACCGATGAGCAATTTCCATCCAGTGATTTTATTGCAAAGGCCCTGGCAAAGGTAATAGTCCAGGATGGGTCAGCTGATCTTATTTTTATGGGAAAACAATCAGTGGACAGCGAAGGGATGCAGACCCCATACCGTTTGGGAGTTGAACTGGATCTTCCTGTTGTAACAGGTGTGGTGGCTTTTTCTCTGGAAGGATCAACTGCGAGTGTTCAGCGGGAAATCGATGGTGGCGCAAGAGAATCTCTGACAGTCAGAACACCATGTATCATAGGCGCAACCAAGGGATTAAACGAACCCAGATACCCCAAACTGCCTGCCATTCTCAAGGCAAAGAAAAAAGAGATTAAATCAATTGATATTTCAAGCCTGGAAATTGCGGACGATTCAGGATACCGGCTCAAAAGCCTTGAGCCCGTTCAAGAACGATCCAATGCCAAAATCCTGGAAGGAACCACCGAGGAAATCGTTAATTCCCTGGTGAAAATTTTAAGAGAAGAAGAAAAGGTTATTTAAGGAGAAGTCATGTCAAAGATAGGTGTATTCATAGAAACTGCGGATCAGGCAATAAAAAAGAGTGTGCCAGGCGTTATTTCCGCAGCTCTACGGGGTGGTGATGTTGTGGGATTCGTCCTGGACGGGCTTGCTGAAAAATACAAGGACAGTCTTGGCGAATATGGTATCACCCAATTGGTGAACCTCTCCGCTCCTGATATCGAGTTCTCAAAACAGCCTGAGGCTGCTGGAAAAGCCTTGGCTCAAGGGGCAAAAGCTTTTGGAGTGACCGCCCTTATAGGAGTCTCCGGCCCCACAGGCAATGATCTTTTAGCTCGTGCTGCCATGGCGTTAAAAGCCCCATTGGCCCTGGACTGCGTTGATGTGAATTTTCAGGAAAATACCATTAGAAAATCTCATTTTTCAGGCAAGGCAATTGCCACGATTGAGATGACCGGCACCCCTTTTGTTATTGGTATTAGGCCCAATAGTTTTGACGCAATCACAAAACCTGCAACCTGCAGTGTTACAGATCTTTTAGTAACTCCCCAGACAGATGATGCCATTACCATTACTGCTGTGGACAAGGCCGGTTCAGGCCAGAAAGATCTCACCGAGGCCAACGTCATCATCACTGGAGGAAGGCCAATGGCATCAAGTGAAAACTTTAAAATTTTAGAGGAGTGTGCCGCGACAATGGATGGTGCAGTAGGAGCCTCCAGAGCTGCAGTAGACTCAGGTTATGCACCCCATTCAATGCAGGTAGGCCAGACCGGTAAAATCGTGAGTCCTAAACTGTATATAGGATGCGGGCTTTCCGGCTCTGTTCAGCACTTTGCCGGTATGAAAACCTCCAATGTAATCGTTGCCATTAACACGGACAAAGATGCCCCCATTTTCACAAAATCCGATTATGGGATCATAGGTGATTTGTTCGAAGTGGTACCGGCACTGACTAAGGCCTTGAAAAAATGATAACTACCAATACCTTTTGCAACTCCAACACACGAAAATTACCCAGAACTAAAATCGTGGGAGATGGGGATCTTCCCAGAATCCATGAAGCAAGTATTGATCTTTTGGAAAATACCGGAATCATCTTTGAACATGAGGAAGTCCTTGAAATTTTTAAAACCCACGGGGCTAAAGTAAAAGGAAAAACTGTATTTATCCCCAGGGCCATGGCTGAAACTGCCATGACAAATACACCCGCAGTCTATCGGCATGAGGCCAGGAACGAAAAACAGTCAGTCACCATAGGGGATGGTATTGCACCACAGCCCAATGTGGGATGCATTTTTTGTGAAGATATGAATACAGGAAAACGTCGGGGACTTCTTGAAGATTATGCTAATTTTCAAAAGCTGTCCCAGGCCAGCAAAATTGTGAAACTCACTGGAGCATCACCCGTGGCGCCCAATGATGTGGAAGCTTCGGAACGGGCCCTTTACATGCTCTATGAAACCATCAAACACACGGACAAACCCGTCATTGGGAACTGTACTGTCACTAAAAAAGCAGAAGACTCCCTGGAAATGATGGAAATGATATTTGGCGAGAATTATCTCAGGGACCACTATTGTATCGGTGTCAGTACCAACCCTTTAAGTCCACTGAAATATGCAACGGAAACCCTGGAAACAATACTTGTCTATGCCAAAAAAAATCAACCGGTCTATCTTCTTGCCTGTGCCCTCACCGGGATAACCTCGCCCATGTCTATCTTTGGAAGCATTATTCAGCAAAATGCAGAAATTTTGGCAGGCATTACACTGGTGCAGCTGATCAATCCAGGCGGCCCAGCAGTTTATTGTCCGGCATCCACAGTGGCTGACATGCGAACTGCCATCTGCATCTTTGCACCACCGGAACAATTTCTTATCAATAGCACCTGTCTTCAAATGGCCATTGATTTTTATAAAGTTCCAACTCGAATTATGGCCGGCATGACCGATTCCAAGGAAGTGGATATCCAGGCAGGCTACGAAACCATGCAGAACATGCTAATGGGACTTTTGTCAGGTGGTCACATAGTGGAACAGGTGTTTGGTGTTTTAGATGCTGTCATGACCATATCCTATGAAAAATTCATTATTGACGAAGAGATGATGAGCCGTGTAATCAGAATCTGTGATGGAGTGGATACATCAGACAGTGAAATGTCCCTGGATGTAATGAAAGAAGTCGGACCCGGCGGCAGTTACCTGTCCCATCCAGACACCTTTAAACGATTCAAAAACCAGTGGCTCCCCACTGTCTCCTGCTGGACTTCCTGTGATAAATGGGAGGCATCAGGCAAACAGAGTGTTATGGAAAGAGCAAATAAAAAATATAAGGAAATCCTTGGTAACAGCCCTGAGATGATGATATCAAAGGATCTGGACAGGGATCTTATGGCTTTCATGAAAAAGGTAAGGGGCGAATAATCGTTATACATTTTGATGACTGCTCCTTGTCGGATTTATTGTCCAGGCAGACATTGCAACGATCATCAGAGCAATGTTCACAGGAAAAGCAGTCTTTACAGGAATGTTTTTTCTCACAATTCTCCTGCTTTTTCGGGACATATAATTTCCCCGGCAGTCCTGGCACTTTAACAAAAGGCATAATCCTGTCCTGTTTTATATGCTTAACAAACTTCTTTTCTTAAATTAAGCATGGACTGGAAAGCATCAAGCCTTTCTTACATATACTATATTGTATATAACAAAATTATTTTTCAAGATTTCAAAAATAATTCTCTGAGGCCTGTAATAATCTGCTCTATCTGAAATAGGATTGACCCTTTCCAGCTGAATTGATATGATTCCAATTTAAAATTTAATCAGACAGGAAACATCAAATGGTTATGCAACCTGAATCCATTTTAAAAGATACTTTCATCGGTGTCATGGGGGTGGACAACTCCGGGATTATCCAATATGCCAATCTTCGTGCGGAACAATTGCTCGATTGTGATAATGCCATGGGATCTTCCTTAAAGGAGATTAATCCTTTTATAGCGGAACGAATACTCTCCTGCATTGAACAAGGCAGAAAAAGCCAGACATTTCATATCAAAAAACCAGGGGGCGGACTTGAAACCACGGTCTCCCTGATGACGGATAAAAATGGTACTAAAGGGGCTACCTGTTTCATAAGAGACCTTGACTCACTTGAAACATCTGCCTGGAAACTGCCCAATATCAAAGAAATGCTTATGCAGTTTCAAACCCTTTTGGATCACAGTTATTATGGAATATACATCCTTGATCACCAGGGGATAGTTTTAAGGGTCAACGATGTTGCCGCAGGCCTCATCGGGCTTACAAAAGAAGAGATGATCGGAACAAAGATCACCGACATTGTCGATAATGGTATTGTGGATACGGCCCTGACCCCGGACATATTAAAATTCCAAAAGCCCTTGACCCGACCTCTCTACGTTATTAAAAGCAACAAGTATATCATGGCATCGGGCATGCCCATTTTTGATGAACACGGCAAAATCTTATTTGTTGTGGTCATTGAGCATGACATGACCATTGTCAAGGAGTTGAGGGCCAGACTGGAACAGGTAACACAGGTAGCCGACACCATTAAAAGCGAGTTATCCAATCGCAATCTTCTTGAATTGAAAAACTCTAAAATCATTGCCGATGCCCCCCCTATGAACCAGGTATTAACAGTGCTGCTCAAGCTTGCAAAAATGGATGCCTCCAATATTCTTATCACAGGAGAATCCGGCACGGGCAAAGGGCTTATGTCTAAATTTGTACATCATAATGGTAACAGAAGAAATAAACCCTTTATATCAATTAATTGTGCAGCGCTCCCAGACATGCTATTGGAAGCCGAATTGTTCGGGTATGAAAAAGGGGCCTTCACCGGGGCCTCGGATACAGGTAAAGCCGGACTGTTTGAACTGGCCAATCAGGGAACTATCTTTTTAGATGAAATAGGTGATCTGCCTTTTCCCGTTCAGGCCAAACTTCTCAAATTTCTCGACGACGGAGAAATCCGAAGACTTGGAGGAACCAGGACCATCAAGGTGAACTGCATTGTCATTGCCGCCACCAATCAAAACCTTGAAGAACTGGTTCATAGAAAAAAATTCCGCCAGGATCTCTATTTTCGTCTCAATATTTTCCCGGTTCATATCCCGCCCCTTAGGAATAGACGGGAAGATATCTTAAAAATTTCAAATTTTTATCTGAAAAAATATAATAAAATTTACAAGCAGAAAAAACGATTTTCAGAAAATTGTCTTGAACAACTTCAAGCATACGACTTTCTCGGTAATGTACGTGAATTAAAAAACATTATTAAAAACGCTGTCGTGATAAAAGAAAAAGATGTGCTGGACAAAATCCTTTCACCGGGTATAAACAGACTGAAATCCAGGAACAACTCCTCGTCAGAAACTCTGAAACCCAATGTGTACAATGGGCTTAACGAAGAATTGCTTGAGTTTGAACGCAAAAAACTTGAACAGGCCATGGCCAGATTTGATTCAACAAGGGATCTGGCTAACCATCTCAACATCAGCCAGTCCACAGTTGTTCGCAAATTGAAAAAACACGGACTCTCTCTTGATTAGAATTACCTTACTTTAATCTGATCTGATACCTGAAATATTAAATCATTATAGGTATAAAATTTTTCTTGACAGGTATCTGATGTGTGATATATCAGATATCAAAAATGCATATTTATTCATGCACTGTATGCTAAATTAATAATCCTCAAAACTACAGGAAAAAGACAATTAATGGAGGTAGTAATACAATGGAAATGACCACGGAAGAAGCTTTTATAAAAGTGCTCCAGATGCATGGGATTGAACACGCCTTTGGTATCATTGGTTCGGCCATGATGCCTGTCTCTGACCTTTTTCCCAAAGCAGGCATCACTTTCTGGGATTGCGGGCATGAATACAGCGCAGGTATGATGGCGGACGGTTTTACCCGTGCCTCGGGCAAGATGTCCATGATGGTGGGCCAGAACGGCCCTGGTATCACCAACTTTGTTACACCTGTAAAAACTGCCTATTGGAACCATACACCTCTGCTTCTTATAACAGCCCAGGCCGCAAACATGACCATGGGTCAGGGCGGTTTCCAGGAAGTCCCGCAGATGGCCTTGTTTGAGGATATGGTTGCCTATCAGGAAGAAGTTCTTCATCCGTCCAGAGTGGCTGAGGTTCTCAACCGGGTTATCATGCAGGCAAAACGCGCCTCTGCCCCAGCCCAGATCAATATTCCCCGGGACTTCTGGACCCAGGTGATAGACATTGAGCTTCCTGCAATTATAGATTTTGAACTTCCAACTGGTGGCGAGAGCGCCATTGCCCGGGCAGCAGAGCTTCTCTCCAATGCAAAATTTCCCGTAATTCTTAACGGCGGCGGTGTTGTAATAAGCAATGCGATCAAAGACTCTATGGTGCTGGCTGAACGCCTGGACGCCCCGGTCTGCTGTGGCTACCAGCATAATGATGCTTTTCCGGGCAGCCATCCCTTGTTCGCAGGTCCCTTAGGTTACAATGGATCAAAAGCCGGTATGGAATTGATTTCCAAAGCCGACGTTGTACTGGCCCTGGGCACCCGCTTGAACCCATTTTCCACGCTGCCGGGCTACGGCATTGACTATTGGCCAAAGGATGCAGCCATCATTCAGGTTGATATCAACCCTGATCGTATCGGCCTTACCAAACCAGTTACAGTGGGGATTGTCGGCGACGCTAAAAAAGTTGCAACACGTATCCTGTCTCAGCTAAAAGCAACAGCTGGGGATGAAGGCAGAAACGAACGTAAAACAAATATAGAAAAAACCAAATCAGACTGGGCCATTGAACTGGCTGCCATGGATCACGAAGAAGATGATACAGGAACAAGCTGGAACGAGCGTGCACGCAACCGTGAACCTGAGAAGATAACCGCACGCATGGCCTGGCGAGTCATCAAACAAGTTTTGCCCAAGGACGCGATAATCTCTTCTGATATTGGCAACAATTGTGCTATCGGCAATGCATATCCGACCTTTGAACAAGGGCGCAAATACCTTGCTCCCGGCATGTTCGGACCCTGTGGTTATGGTTTTCCTTCAATCCTGGGTGCAAAAATATCACAACCCCACCTGCCCGTAGTCGGTTTTGCCGGTGATGGTGCATTTGGTATCTCAATGAACGAAATGACTGCCTGTGGTCGCGATGAATGGCCGGCCATTACCATGATCATTTTTCGTAACTATCAGTGGGGCGCTGAAAAACGAAACACCACTCTTTGGTACAATGATAATTTTGTCGGAACCGAGCTGAGCCAGGATGTTTCCTATGCTGCCATAGCAAAGGCCTGCGGCGTGGAAGGTGTTCAGGTATTTACCATGGATGATTTGACCAAGAAACTTAATACTGCCATTAAGGCACAGATGGAAGAAGGCAAAACCACTTTCATAGAGGTTATGACCAACCAGGAACTGGGGGAACCATTCCGCCGTGATGCCATGACAACGCCTGTTATAGTGGCTGGAATCGACAAAGCTGACATGAATCCCCAAAAAGGTGCATAAAAAAAGTTAAAAGGAAAACCAATGGAAACAAAAGAGAAATGGCTGGACTATGATGTTGAGGAAATGGTTGATGATGATAAGAACTGTTTATGGCATCATTTAAAACCCCATAAGTGTTTTGAAACCCAGGAGCAGATGATAATTGTTAAGGGCCAGGGTCTGGTTGTAACCGATATCCGGGGCAGAGAATTCCTTGATGCAACATCAGGCGGTGTCTGGAGCGTCATGGTCGGATATGGTCGTGATTCCATTGCCGAGGCAGTTTGTGAGCAGATGAAAAAAATGAATTATTTTGCAGGGGCCTATGGCAATATACCTGCCATTAAATTTGCTAAAAAACTTTTGGAAAAACTGCCAAGATTAGACAAAGTATATTTTTCCAACTCAGGATCGGAAGCCAATGAAAAAGCCTTTAAGATTATTCGACAGGCTTCCAGAATCAATCCTGCCCGAAAGGGAAAATATAAAATACTGTACAGGGATCGTGATTATCATGGAACTACCATAGGAGCGATGAGCGCATCAGGACATGCCCAGAGAAAACAGGATTTCGGACCCTTTGTAGAAGGATTTGTTGAATTCCCCCATTGTTCCTGTTACAGATGCCCCTATGATAAAATTTATGGAGAATGTAACATTGAGTGCGCCCGCAAGGTTGAGGATATAATTCTTAAAGAAGGCGCTGATACAATCGGCGGCCTGATTGTAGAGCCCATAACTGCGGGAGGAGGGATCCTGAGACCCGTGGAAGAATATTATCCTATTTTGCAGGAGATCTGTACAAAATATGATATATGGCTTATCGTAGATGAAGTGGTCTGCGGATTTGGAAGGACAGGCAAATTCTGGGGACATGAGCATTATGACTTTGATCCGGATATAATTACCATGGCCAAAGGTCTTGCAAGTTCCTATGAAGCATTGTCTGCAACCGTTGTTAAGCAGAAAGTTTATGATATGTTTTTAAATGATCCAGCAGACCCTGCCACCCGTCTTGATTATTTCAGGGACATCAGTACCTATGGCGGATGTACGGCTCCAATGACTGCTGCACTTGAAAGCACCAGGATCATTGAAGATGAGGACCTTGTTGAAAACAGCAGAGTTATGGGCAAATACCTGCTTGAACGACTAAGTGAACTGAAAAAATATGATTGTGTTGGTGAAGTCAGGGGTCAAGGACTATTCTGCGGTATTGAGTATGTTAATAACAAGGAAACCAAGGAACCTGTCACAGAAGAACAGATGGCACAACTCATGGGTAATGTTCTGGCAGAAAATGTAATTGTGGGACGGACCAACTCCAGTTTTCATGGACTCAACAATGTCATGAATTTTGCCCCCTGCCTGATTATCACCAAAGAACAAGTAGATACAATTGTTACGGCTGTGGCAACTGCCATAGAAAAAACATTTTAATGATAAGTTTAAACCCTACATTTTTAAAGGAGAATTATAATGCTTGTTGGAATCTTAAAAGAAATCAAAATTGCGGAAAAACGTGTTTGCATGACACCTGCCGGTGTTGTTGCCATGAAAAAAAACGGTCACGATGTTCTGGTTGAAACAACTGCTGGTATTGGTGCAGGTTTTCCTGATGCAGATTATATTGCAGCTGGTGCAAAAATTGCTGACACTCCAGCCAAGGTTTATGAAAAATGCGACATGGTCATGCATGTAAAAGAACCCCAGCCGTCAGAATATGACATGATCCGTGAAGATCAGATTGTTTTCACTTATCTTCACCTGGCAGCTGATGAACAGCAGACCATGGCATTGATCAAGAGCAAATCAATTGACATTGCATATGAAACCATTGAAAAAGACAATGGTTCTCTTCCATTGCTTCTTCCCATGAGTGAAGTGGCCGGTCGTATGGCAACCCAGGAAGCAGCAAAATACCTTGAAATGCCCATGGGTGGAATGGGTATTCTACTTGGCGGCGTGACAGGTGTCGAGCCTGGAACAGTGGTCGTGATCGGTGGTGGAGTGGTCGGTGTCAACGCAGCCAAAATGGCTTGCGGACTTGGTGCAAAAGTATATATCCTGGATACCAATCTGGAAAGACTCAGGTATCTGGATGATGTCATGCCTGCCAATTGTTTCCCCATCATGTCCAACGCAGCCATTCTTGAAGAGATGGTTATCAAAGCTGATGTTGTGATCGGTGCAGTTCTTGTTGCCGGTGCAAAAGCACCCAAACTGCTCACAAGAGAGATGCTTAAAAAGATGAAAGACGGTTCTGTTGTTGTGGATGTTGCCATTGACCAGGGCGGATGTTTTGAAACCTCCAAAGCCACTACCCATACAGATCCTACCTATGTGGTTGAAGGTGTCATCCATTATTGTGTTGCCAATATGCCGGGTGCGGTTGCAAGAACCTCCACCAGAGCTTTGACCAACGCCACCCTTCCCTATGCCATTGAAATAGCCAATAAGGGATGGAAAAAAGCCATGCAGGAAAACAAGGAAATCAAACTGGGCGCCAATGTTATTAAGGGCCATGTGACATTTGAAGCGGTTTCCGATGCTTTTGGCCTTGAGTATACCCCTGTTGAAAAATTCCTCTAAATTATAAGAGAAAAACTTTATACTTTCCTGTTTGGTTCCAGACTTGCGCTGTGTAAAAACTTCACCCTGTAAATAGGAAAGTATAAAGTTCTGACTGGTTATGTTGAGGACTGCAACAATGAAAGATCAATTAAATGTTTTATCCCTCAGAGAACAGGTTTATACTTATTTACGAAAACAAATGAACCTTGGGGCTCTGGTTCCAGGCACCACCATAAACATAACAAAGATTGCAAAACAGCTCGGAATCAGCAAGACGCCTTTAAGAGATGCACTGATTCACCTCGAAGTTGAAGGGTTTGTAACTATTTTACCCCGGCGGGGAGTTTGTGTGAATGTACTGGAACTCTGTGATGTTAAAAATGCCTATAATGCCATTGGAATGGTTGAAGCTTCCATTGTTATTGAGTGTTTTGAAAAAATCAAGCCATCCCATATTTTAAAACTTGAAGAACTGAATGAGATACAGATTCAGGATGTTGAAAAAGATGATTATTCTCAGCTTTTTAATACCAATATTCAATTCCACAATGTATACCTTGATATCTCAAACAACGAACTTATAAAAAAATTTATACTTCCCACAAAACAGCGTCTTTACGATTTTCCCAGACAAAATTACATCAAGGAATGGGAAACGCGAAACTGCAAAGAGCATGCCCTTTTTATAACCTGGTTAAAAAAGAGGAATCCTGAAAAAGCAGCAAACGTATTAAAAGATATCCACTGGTCCTTTGAATATCAGAAAAATTTTATAAAAAAATTTTATAATATCACCGAATAATTAAAGACCTGAAAAGGTTTAATGGTTGACCTATGAAAATTTTGGTTATTAATGCAGGCAGTTCTTCATTAAAGTATCAACTTTTTAATATGGAAGATACCAGTGTAATGGCCCGGGGCAGTATTGAACGAATTGGTGAACCCCAGGGCATTTTAACCCATCATAAATGCTTGCCAGGCCAGAAAAAAAAAATTATCAAAGAACAGGAGATTAAAAGCCATAAACTTGGCATGCACCTGGCCGCAGACCTTATAATTGATCAAAATACCGGTGTTATTGATAATATAAAACACATTGATGCTATAGGTCATCGGGTGGTCCAGGGCGGCGAAACCTTTGAATCCGCAGTTCTTATTGATACAAAAGTCAAACAGGCCATAAAAGATAACAGTCCGCTTGCACCATTGCACAATCCTCCGAATCTTGTGGGTATAATAGAAGCTGAACAACTTTTTCCCGGCATTCCCAATATTGCGGTTTTTGATACTGAATTTCACAGGACCCTTCCTCCTAAAGCATTTCTTTATGCCCTGCCCCATGAATTCTATAAAAAATTTAAAGTTCGCAAATATGGCTTTCACGGGACTTCACACAAATATGTTTCAGGAAAAGCTGCAAAGCTTATGGGAAAAGATATAGATAAAATAAATCTTATTACCATACACCTTGGAAACGGATGTTCAATCTGTGCTGTTGAAAAAGGGGAATGCAAGGATACTTCCATGGGCATGACTCCCCTTGCCGGGATAATGATGGGGACAAGGTCAGGAGATATTGATCCCGCCATCATCGGGTATCTTCTGGAACAAACGGGGATGACCATAAAAGAACTGGATATTGTATTAAATAAAAAAAGCGGGCTTAAAGGGATATGCGGCATGAATGATATGCGCGATATCCATGAAGCATCCGCAAAAGGCAATACAAAAGCTTTGCTTGCCGTTGAAATGTTTTGCTACCAGGTCAAAAAATATATCGGGGCATATACAGCTGTTCTTGGCCATGTTGATGCAGTGGTATTTACAGCAGGCGTGGGAGAAAATGACCAGATTGTAAGGGCAAAAGTCTGTGAGAATCTTTCATTTTTAGGTATTAATTTAGACCCTAAAAAAAATAAACAAAAACCATCCAAACCATTTTATCTTCATTCACAGGACAGCCCTGTTCAGGTATGGGTAATCCCCACCAATGAGGAACTGCAAATAGCAAAAGAGGTTGTACAGGTACTCAAATAAAAAAGCAAAATACTATAACTTCTAATTTCCCAGGCCCCTGGATTTTGCCGGTAAGGGCTCACTCAAAAATTAATTACCAATTTTGGGAGTTGAGTCGCCTGTCCGGCAAGGCGTAAAAACTAAGGCATATTAAACATATGCCGTGTTTTTACAACGCAGCCCGACTGGATGAATCGGCTTCCAAAATGTAAAGTTATTTTTGAGTGAGCCCTAAGTGAGTCCCAAGGAATAAAAAGAGATGAAAAAAGAAAGAATAGTTGGAATTTTAGGAGGTATGGGGCCTGAAGCCACTGTTGATCTCATGCAGCGCATTATCCGCCTGACACCGGCTCTTGATGATATGGACCATATACGATGTATAGTGGATAATAACCCCAAGGTTCCATCCAGAATAAAAGCCATTATCGAGGGGAATGGGGAAGATCCCGGACCCTGCATGGCAGATATGGGCAAAAGGCTTGAGTCATGGGGAGCTCACTTTCTTGTAATTGCCTGCAACACTGCCCATTATTATTATGATGCTGTCCAAAATGCCGTAAACATTCCAGTCATTAATTTGATCGATCTTGTGTCCAATCATGTGAAAAATACTTTCCCAGAATATGATAAAGTCGGAATACTTGCATCCCCTGCTGTTGCCATAACAGGTCTTTATACAAAGCGGCTTAAAAAATTAGGGATTGAGGATATCTGGCCTGACCCTGATTATCAGGAAAGCCTTTTCAATATTATCAAAGAGATCAAAAAAGGGAACACTGATTCCAATATTCAGGATGTCTATATAAGCGTATGTGAAAACCTGAAAAAAAAAGATGCTCAAATAGCCATTATTGCCTGCACCGAACTCAGTGCCCTTGGTGGCGATCTGCCCATAATTACAATTGATGCGGCACAGGTTCTGGCAAGGCAGATTGTTCAGATAGCAAAAAACCGAGAAGAACCCGTTTCCTTATTGTAAAGGATTGATCTTCCCGGCTTTTAAAACCTATATTTTCATTCTCAGATTTTCAGGATCATAGGGTGAGCCTGAATGGACAGTTGCCGGAACGGGATTCCCCTCAACCATGATTTGGTATTTTCCTTGTTTTATCCATTCATCCGTGATGCCCTCTCGATTTCTCAGATAGCCCATGGCAACTGCTTTTCCAACTTCAAAACCATAGGCCCCGGATGTTGTTGTGCTGATATATTCCCCATTTCTATAGATGGGCTCACTTCCGTAGAGCATTATCTTTGGATCATCCAAAGTGAACATGACAAGTTTACGAATAAGCTTGTTTACTTTTTGGTCGGCCAGGGCTTTTTTACCTATAAAATCTGCCTTGCCAAGTTTCACCCCAAAACCAAGGCCTGCTTCATAGGGGTTATCATCGGGAGTTATATCAGATTCCCAGTGACGAAGACCTGTTTCCAGACGAAGCGAGTTTACAGCCTGCATTCCAACAAGTTTCAAATCATGTTTTTTGCCTTCATCCATAATTGCATCAAAAACAGGAACAGTAAAAAATGAGGGAATATACAATTCCCATCCAAGTTCTCCTACATAGGACATCCTTACTGCCAGAACCTTTGCATAGGCAAGATCTATATATTGTGCAGTGCTGAAGGGAAAACCCGGGTTGGAAAGATCGGCATCTGTAAGGGCGCAAAGAAGATCCCTGGATTTTGGACCCATAACGGCAAGCATGGCATAACCATGGGTTACATCTGTTATGGTACATACAGCATCTTTTGGAATCCTGCGTTTAATATAATCCAGGTCCCGAATGGTTGTACCGGCTGCTGTAACAATAAAAAATGTTTCATCATCAAGCCTTGTTACTGTGACATCCGTTTCAAAGCCACCCCTTTCGTTTGTTATCGGGGTATAAACCACCTTACCATTTTCAACTGCCACATCATTGGCACAGATATATTGCAAGACGGATTGGGCATCACGGCCCTGAACCAGCAAATTGCCCATGGAGCTTAAGTCATACATCCCCACACCATGTCTTACAGCCAGATGTTCCTGCTTCTGGTAAGGCAGCCAGTTGGGAGATCTCCAGTCATATTTATGGACAGGTTCCACACCTTCTGGTGCAAACCAGTCTGCTCTTTCCCATCCTGCAATCATGGAAAAACAAGCGCCGTTTTCCTTAAGCCGGTCATGGACAGGAGAACAGATAACAGGTCTGGCAGTAGTTCGCTGACGGTTTGGATAATGATGTTCATAAAGAATCCCAACAGATTCAATAACCCTGTCATGAAGGTATCTGCTATTACTTTGCCAGGGGAAATACCTTCGCACATCAACTGGCCAGAGCTGTTCCTCGGGATATCCCTGAGAAATCCACTGGGCAATGGCGCGTCCAGTTCCTGCGGAACCTGCAATACCAACAGAATTCATACCGCAGCCCACAAAAAAGTTTTTAACGCCCGGGACTTCGCCCACCATAAAGGCATTATCCGGGGTAAAACTTTCCGCACAGACTTCCAAATGTCTTATCTGGGCATCTTCCAAAGCTGGAAACCGTTCCAAACCGCAGTTCATAAACACTTCAAACTGATCCCAGTCTTCAGAAAGTTCAGTAAATTTCCAGTCATCGGGAATTCCCTTCATCCCCCAGGGCTTGGCAATAGTTTCAAAACCGCCCAGAAGAATCCCACCGGATTCTTCTCTAAAATAAGTAACCCCGTCAAAATCCCGGATAGTTGGAAAAAACTTTTTCAATCCTTTAATGGGAAGCGTTATGGCGTGCATGTGTTCAGCAGCATGAAGGGGAATACTGACATTCACCATTTTACCTATATTTTTCCCCCACATACCGGCACAATTAACAAGGTACTGGCATTTTACAGGGCCATGTTCCGTGTCAACACCTGTGATCTCTCCATTTTTTGTTTGTATATCCGTTACTTTACAATTTTCAATAATGACAGCACCACCCATCTTAGCACCTTTGGCAAGGGATTGTGTGGCCCCTATGGGATCAACCTGGCCGTCATTGGGAAGATAAAATGCCGAGATAAGACCTTTTGTACTCATTCCAGGCACCATGTCTTCTGCTTCTTTAAGGCTTATTTCATGCATATCTATACCAAACGCTTTTGCCATGGCAGCACCACGAAGCCACTCCAGTTTTCTGTCTTCAGTCTGGCAGACACCGATTGCTCCGGTTCGAACAAAATATGGATCCACTCCCGTCTCATCTCCAAGCTTTGCATAAAGTTCGGTTGCATATTTTGCCATATTTGTCATCTCTTGATTCTGCCGTAATTGTGCAAGCAGACCGGCTGCGGCAAAGGTTGTACCACTACCCAGCTCTTTTCGTTCAAGCAAAAGAACATCCTTAAATCCCATCTTGGTCAAATGATAAGCTGTACTGCATCCAACAATACCACCACCAATAATAATGATCTGAGCCTGATCAGGTAATTTTGCTGCCATTAAAACCTCCTTAACTACTTCTTTTATAAAAACTGCATTTATGTTTTGTAATTTAAACTATATAGCAACAGGCGTACCAGGAGGCTCATTTTTATACAAACATAGCTAATCCAAAAACATCAAAAAAAATAATCTTTAAAAAACAATAAGTTGACCAATTAAAATACAATTATTGCCAAAATAAATATCCATGGCACTTATGATTTTATGGGGTATTACATCCAAAAAAGACAAAGTGATCCATAATTGCATCATCTATATGCGATAATGACATACAGCTCTATATTTTTAACTACAGCACACCACAACTTAGTTCATGCTTGTTTCAGGACTAAAAACAGCAATATATGATAATTAACCGCAGCCAAATAATTTTTTATGGTGCAGGGTGAAAAATTTATTCATACAAAATGTGATAGTCATGGCAAATCTTAAAAGTCCGGATTGGTGAAAGAAGCGCTCGGGAGATTGGGAAATTTGACTCCTGAGCGATTATACCATCTATAAACGCTATCATTTCAACAAAAATCAGTCCCCCCTATTTATTTAAATTCTAATTATAAAATAGTTAAAAAATAAGTATAAGGTTTGTTGCATATCATATAAAACGCATGATATGCAGTTAAAAAACAAATTACTTTCAATAAAATACCAATTTATTAAAAGATATGCGGACAACCGGTAAACAACTTGTTATACAGTAAAAATAAAAAGGAATTGAAACTAAATTGAAACCCATCAATGTACCAGATGCACCAGATGCTATCGGCCCATATTGCCATGCTATGAAAGTTGGCAATTTAATGTTCTGCTCGGGGCAGACTCCTCTCGATCCGGAGACTATGAAATTGGTCGGTACGAACATAGAGGAACAGACAAGAAGAGTTTTAGATAATTTATCAATCGTTTTAGCCAAGGAAAATTTGACTCTTAAAAATGTCGTTAAAACGACTGTCTATATGAAAGAAATGGCTGATTTTCAAGGCATGAATAAAGTCTACGAAGAAATGTTTGAGGGGCATAGGCCTAGCCGTACGACAATTTCAATCAAACAAAATCCATTGGATGCATTAGTAGAAATAGAGTGCATTGCTGAATTGGCAGTATAGAGATGCATAAATCGCTGTAGGGCGCCACTGCTGTGCAGTGGTCCCCTTGCTCGGCTCAGCATAGATTTAACTAAGAGATCGAGTGAATTTGATTAAAATTCGACTTTTTTTAGTTTAAACTTCAACCAATCAAATGAACCGATCAAGCCCGTTATTTGGAGGTTAGATAGCATATCGAAACACGCTTAACTAATTTCAAAACTTAGAATAGAAGATACTAAAATAACAAGGATGACACTATGGACTTTTTAGCATTTCGGACACTTTTTCCAGTAACAGCAAAATCTGTATTCCTAAACAATGCTGCTGAATCACCCCTAAACACCAGAGTTCATCATAAACTCAATGAGTATCTAATGCTCGCAGCTGAAGAACCTCAGAACAAACCACCAGTTCGCGAAATCATACGCAAAAAGCTTTCTGAAATTTTTGGTGGAGCGTCTGATGAATACGCACTTGTTACTAGCACGGGTGCAGGAATAGGCATAGTCGCTTCTGGTTATCAATGGCAAAAAGGTGACAATGTAGTTATTCCTATGGATGAGCATTGGAACAATACATTTCCATGGTTGGCCCTGCGGGAACGGGGTGTGGAAGTGCGTTTAGTACCTGTGGGAGAAGATCAGCGCGTTGACCCGGACAAAATAGCTACTATGGTTGATAAAAATACTCGTATTCTTTCTACTGCCGCCGTGCGTTTCAATACCGGTTTCAGAGCTGACCTTAGATTGTTAAGCGAAATTGCACATGACAAAGGTGCGCTTCTGATGGTGGATGGTATTCAGGGGGCGGGAGTGTTTCCCATGAATGTGGACGATGATGGCGTTGATATTCTTGCTTGTGCAGGGTTTAAATGGTTGTTAGGAATGCCGGGTACAGGATTTTTGTATGTCAATAACAAAGCACAGGAGAAAATAGGAGCAGTTTTGCCGGGTATGTTTGCTGCCGAAAATAATTCTCGAGAGCTTCATTACTTTCCAGATGCTCGTCGCTATGAAACCGGAACGATTGCATATTCACTTTTCCATGCATGGACTGCTGGCTTAGAGGTTCTTCAGGAAATCGGAATTACTAATATCCATACTCGTGTGCTTGAGCTAACAGATCGAATTATTGCTGGCATGCGTTCTAAAAATATTGAAATCGTAACACCTGTTGAGAAGATAAATGAACGCTCCGCTATTATTTCATTTACGGCGGGTTCTGAAACTGCGAATAAAGATTGTTACAAAAAACTAAGTGAAAATAATATAGTCGTTACTCTACGTGATGGCCGAATTCGTGTAAGCCCCAATTTCTTTAACACAGAAGATGAAATTGATCGATTCTTGGAACTGTTATAAAGATTGAAAAGTATTTATTGCTATCATATCAAAAGATATATTTATCAAATATAAAGTAGGGTAAAAAAATGGATAAAGCATTTAAAATAATGAGGGTTGAACCAGATCAATATCCTGAAATTGAAAGAATATTTGAAGCTCAGGGACTGGAAAATAATAAAAGTGACGTTGAGATTATTAAAGGATATTCGGTAGAAGCATTTGACAAGCTAATAGGTGGAGCAGAAGTGATGCTTCAAGACGGTGAATATACTTTTTCAGTTGCAGTAGATGACGGTTTTAAAGGGCAGGGAATTGGGAAGTCTTTATTTCAAATGGTGAAAAAAGAGATACTGAACATAGGGGCTAAAAGGATAATTATTCAAGCGAAAGTTCCTGCTTATTGGTCAAAATTTGGGTTTGTAGAAGTTGTTGATCCTAATGATGCGCCAAAGAAATTTCGGTGCGATGATTGTCCTCAATATGGAAAAGATTGCTTCCCTAAGATAATGATTTTGGATTTATGATAGGTTAAAGGATAAAGAAATTGGGATATAAAAACAAAGATCTCTGTAGAATTAGAACGATAACAACTTTTTTATCGTTGGATAAAGGCAAAGAAAGCTGGGAAAAAGAAATCCTTAAGGCATCTCACTTTTGTTTGGATTTATCAAAAGTATTTCATAAAAATGATTATACAGTTCAGTCTGTTAGGATTGTCACCAATCCGTTTGGCGAGTATCTGAATACTGAAAATATAGAGAGCGCAAGAAAAGACTTGGCCTATCTCAGTAATCTATTAAATTCTTCTGATATGTCAGGAATCCGAATTCGGTTTGCTATTGGAGAAGCCAGGACCAGGAGAGAAATAGAGATGTTACCTGAATTGGTCAAGGAATTTGGGGATCTATGCAATGTATGTGTGAATGTCAATCTTGATGATTATGGTGTCCTTAACAACGAATTAATTCAACGCGCATCTAAAGCTGTTGTAAAAATAAGTAAAATCACTCCAAGAGGAGAGGGGAACTTCAACTTCACTGTAAATTTCAATTGTGATCCGCTGATACCTTACTTCCCGGCAAGTTATCACAGAAAAGAACTTGGAAACCGCTTTGTCGTTGGTCTTGAAACACCAGATTTACTTGTCAACGTACTTAAGGAATTTAACCAAATTGATACTCATAACCATAATGACTTATTTAAAGGATACTATGACGCTATGAGCAAAGCACTTCAATATCATATATCTACAATCAAAAATATAATAGACCGGGCAAATATTGATAAGGTTTTCTCTTTCTCTGGTTTTGATAGTTCAGCCGCGCCTTCTAAAAATTGCGCGAGCATGGTCGAGGTTTATGAACAAATGGGTGTTGAGTATTTTGGATCATCCGGTACGGTTGAAGCATCATCTCTATTAACAAAAGTTTTTAAATCTATTAAAGATGTCGAGCTTGTTGGTTTCTCCGGGCTCATGCTTGCGCTGACAGAAGATACAGGACTTGCTCAAGGAACCATCAACTCAAATTTTGATATTCGTTCATTATTAACCTACAGCTCAGTTTGTGGTATTGGCTTGGATACGGTACCAATACCAGGCGATACACCCATAGACAAAATTTCAGCACTCATGAGAGATACAGGCACAATGGCATACCGTTTAAATAAACCTTTAACTGTACGGCTGTTTCCTGTTCCGGGATTGAAAGCAGGTGACATAACTGTTTTTGAAAGCGATGATCTTTGCAACTGCGCAGTTCTCGCTGTTCCATAAATTCCAAGGTGACTACTGCTGATCAGTGCCGTGATTCAGTTATCAAAAAAAGGAATATGAAATGACTTTTTGGGATTTAGACTCCTTAGGGCTGGAAGCATTCAGGCCTGGAATTTTAAAGGGTAACACTACAAATAATTTTCAGCCATATAATACAAATTTTTAGCACTATCACTGTCATCATTTGCTTCTTTACTGTGGCGAATAGCTTCAAAGCAAGCGTCTTTTTCCTCCAGCAGATAATACAAGGAGGCTTGCATAAAATAGGCATCTTTTTCGGGTAGCCCATGGGATTTACCCCGGTATTTTGACACCAATCGCTTAAGCTTGTTTTCAAGCCGGGTATCCAGTCTAAAATGTTCCAAAGCACCTGGGTGGTAAATCAGCGCCCGCCTCATTGCCCAAACACTTTTTGATAGGCTGTCCGTATCAGCCGCCGCAATGGCATAGCCCAGTTTAGGGCTGCCGGAACCCGGATTTGACTTTGCCAGTTCCCCAAAAACATCCAGCGCTGTATGAGAGCGATCCTTTTTAATCAAATCCCACCCATCTTCCATAGTATAATTATCCCTGTATCTCGGGTAGTAATGGCGGATGTTCCCCGGATAGCGAAAACTTCTGTAATGAGGAGATACACCACGATGACGATAGTCGTGCCGGTTATAGTTGTCATACCTGTGATGACGGGAATACTCTTGTCGGCTCCAGGCCGCTACCGGGCTGCTGAGCATCAACATCAGCCCTGCTATGGTTATTATCTGGATAATACGTATAAATTTCATTGCTCTTCACCTCCGGTTCTATTGTTCTAACAGTTTAGTCTTATGAACCGGTATAACCTTACATGATCATAGAATCGTAAAATCAGGAAGACATACAGCCGTCACTCTCTTTAACAACTTTTGAGTAGCATTCACCTTTTTCTTTATTAGTCTCTGAATTTTTATCGCAATCGGTCATTTTGTTGACAACTTTCTTCTGGTCTTCTGCATCACAATAGTCTTTTTTTTCTTTATCAGCAGTCATTTGATTCCCTCCTAAGTAAAATTATTATGCATGGTAAAAATAGCTACACCTAAATTTAAGCCTCCCCCTTTAATTGTCAATCAGTATCTCTTGATTGCAAATATTAGGACCAAATAATGAATGGTTTTTTCCCTGCCCTCCGTGGGAAAAAGTAAGCGTTGAAATTAAAGAAGGAGTTACTTCCCTGCCGGGCAAGTCAGTTCGCATATTCTACAATATTTAACACAATAATTAGATTTAAAATCTTTTTTTCGGGGTACTTTAACACCTGCTTCAAACTCATTAATAGCCGACCGAATCTCCTTTTTTTCGTCATCTAATATGGGTGCTTTCATAATTGCGTCTTCAATATCTTTTTCCATCTTCATATTACAGGGCACCCGGTCATAAGTTCCGTTGATTCCCGGCAATATAGATTGACCCATCTTATCGGGTGAATAGACAGTATTTTGAAAAGCGTTTATGGGACAAGAATTTCGGCAAGGTTGATCACAATCTTCGCAGGGATTATATTCAATCGGGCCAGTGACCTTTACCTCATAATCCATTAAAAGAGCCCGAAAACGAACTCGAGGACCGTACTCAGGAGTGACCACTAAATTGTTCTTTCCGATACATCCCAACCCAGCCATCACAGCGGCATCCTTTAAAAATATTCCACCTTTTTCAACAAAATATGGCAATTTATAAGTTTTAATAGAAAAGGCAGTCTCAATCCATTCGGACAATTCCTTATTGATCCTTATCAGAACACGATTTCCTGGCGTTCCTCTTCCGTCCCACAAATCAAGCTCCGGTTCTTTTATGTTGTGCTCAACCCCTATAATCACTACGGATAAAGCATCCATGGGCCATGCTACTTCATCGATTGTCTCACTGTCTTTTACCTTCTCGTAATGTTTTTTCAGGTTCATCCCGATTATCGGATAAAGTTGATGGGAAGGAGAATTTTTCAACGATTCAACGCTGGCAATCCCTGCAATAGATGCACCTAATGATTTTGCTTTTTCAATTATTTTTTCAGGTAATTCCGAGTATGAAAGGATATTCATAAGCCCCCTTTTTTTTGCGATCTGTTAAAAACATTATAGATATCACATAATACCCAATATGTTATATTTGTAAAGCATTATTTTTGGATTCTATAAGTTCTTTAATGGCGCATATAATCCTGTCAGATACCTTTTCAAGTCTTGCAAGCGCTTTGGTTCAGATATGCTTTTTATATCTTTGCTTTGTTCAATTCAAGTTTTACCGATGCTTTTTGAACTGTTAAAGGAATGTCGGTTAATAAAATTAGATCATGCATCAGGAAAGACTGCCACTTCAAGGGTTTTGGCAAATTTTTGAAAATTGACTCTATCTGTCCAACATATTTGTTGGACAGGTCATTTTCAGCCTCTAAAACAACAGACCCACATTCCCTGTTACGCCTTATGGAACAAAGCTTTGACAGCAATTTATGGACCCTTTCAAGGGGTGTTTTACCTACCGTCAAATACCAGGGGTCTTTGCCCATCTCCACATCAATGATTTTAATGGTGGCTTCAATCAATCCATCAGAAAAAAATTAACAGATCAACCATTACGCCTCCCTTTTTTCATAGCTTTCACTTTTAGCGCTACACCTTTCCAACGTTCTTTTTCAACTCGATCAGCACTTTTCTGCTGCCGGGCAGATATATATGACAATTCACGTTTCATCTTTTGATAGCTATTCACCCTGTTCTGCATGATTGTCCCTATAGCTAAGCCATGGAGCACTTGACAGCCTGGTTCATGAGTATGACTACAATCATGGAAACGACATGTCTTAGCAAGACTTACAATCTCTGGGAAAGCAACATCTAAACCACCTATGTCATCCCAGAACCCGATCTCTCTAATACCTGGATTGTCAATCACCATTCCTCCCTGGGGCATTAAAATAAGGCTTCGATTGGTTGTGGTGTGCTTTCCTTTTCCCACGCCTTGACTTACTATGTTGGTGGTTTGCACTAATTTGCCATAAAGACGATTCACGAGCGTAGATTTACCAGCTCCTGAAGATCCAAGCATGGTGACGGTTTGCTGTTCTGATATGTACGTCTCTAAAGAAATTAATCCATGTGAATCATTGGCAGATACCAAATATACAGGCACACCAAATGCTACATCTTCGACCTCCCGCACAAAATGTTCAGGGTCTTGATGAAGGTCTGCCTTAGTTAAAACTATTACAGAATTCAAACCACAATTATAAACCAGAGTAAGGTATCGTTCTATGCGGCGTATATTGAAATCCCGATCTAGGCCGCTTACGATAAATACAGAGTTAAGATTAGCAGCAATTACCTGTTCTTTATTCGGCTGCATGTCTTGTTTTCCATGGGCACCGGCAGCTCCTCTTGATAAAACATTTTTACGTGGTAATACATCTAAGATAACTTTGTCATCTACTAAGACCCAATCTCCTATAACCGGAAACAGGTGATCTTTTTTGTAATTGAGCCTTCCTGCCACAGTAACGAGTGTCTCTTTAATCCCTTGATTAATGAGAAAACTGTTTTTGTGTACTCCAACCACTCTGGCTGGGGAAACTGTGCTATTGCAGATGTTGTCTAAATGTCTTTGAAAATGAAAATCCCACCCCAAAAGTGAAAGGGTTTTGAAAATGGTGTTTGTTTCTTTATAATTTATGCTCATTATTGATCTCCGCCTACATTTTTTGCAATTTCACCGACAATTGATATTCATCGAATCAAACATCGATTCATCAATTTATTCGGCAACATTTATAAGTCGTGATATCGCTTTGCAGGGGTGTTGCTTTGAAAAGGCGTAACAATAATGACGGGGGCTTAGATAAAACTCCAACCAAGGTGATTGAAATGGTTATAATCTGATTTGATCTAACAATTAATTTTGATATAAATTAGAATCAATCTACCGCCAATTAAATATACCTTTTACCGGCAACTTTTGGCACAATTTCTAATAATTTCATAAAAATAAAAAACTCCTTTTAATAACTTTAAAATCGCCTGATTAAATATCATAAACAAATAGATCTTGTCAAACGTTCAAGTGAGCCATCCAGGAAAACTCATTAATGAAGGAAGAAGCATAGAATGGGGCGGATTAACTCGCCACATAACTTGCTATAGTGCAGTTCTCTATATCTCCAATATAACGTAATGAAGTCTCTTCCAATTTGATTATTCCTGTTCTCATATAATTGATTTTTTTTGCATTTTAAAGAATCTTGCTGTACCTTGAATTATTTCGTTTAAATTGAGTATATTATTGTGATTACATAATTCCAACAGATAACTCATGGAGTTTTGATTTGAGAAAAAATATGTATAATTTGCTTTCTTTCAAATTTATTTTTATTAATGTAATTTTAGGTCTATTTTTTGGCTTGGTAGCTGCAAATGATCAAGGATTAAAAACACCAATAGAAATATCGCAATTAAATTTTAAACTGACTCCCATTGAAAAAACTTGGTTGAAAAATCATCAGTCAATAAAGATAGGAGGTCCAAGATCTTTTCCTCCTTTTCATTATTTTGAAAAAAATGGAGATCTTAAAGGAATATCAGCTGACTATATAATAATGATTATGGATCAACTTGGAGTAACGGTAGAAGTTCAGAAGGACCTGCCTTGGCCGGAAGTATTAAAAAAAGCTCGATCAGGCGAAATTGATTTAATTCCTTGTATTGCAAAAACCTCTGAAAGAGAAGCCTTCCTTAGTTTTTCCAGTCCATATCTTTCATTTCCGTTAGTGATTATATCCAGAAAAGATTCTTTTTTTATTGGCGGTATTGAGGATCTGCATGATAAGAAATTGGCAATAATTAATAAAGTTTCAACAAATGAATGGCTAAAACGTGATGGAATTCAATTTTTCCCTTATTATGTCGACTCTCCGCTCAAAGGGCTTGAATCTGTTTCTTTGGGGCAAGCAGATGCCCGAATTGAAAATTTGGCAGCAGCTACTTATCTTATACAAAAAAACGGCCTAACTAATCTTAAAGTAGCGGCGCCGACTCCTTATGGTAATTACGATCTTCATATGGCAGTTGGCAAAGGCTCGCTCGAACTTCTGAGTATTATAAACAAATCCCTTGAGACAATTCCTCCAGAGAAGCATATGCAGATCCGAAACAAATTGCTTTCTGTCAGATTTGAATACGGTATAAATAAAGCCTATATTGCAAAGTGGATTTTTGGAATTACAGGTGTTGCAATCCTTATTATTGGCTTTGTTTTATTTTGGAACAGACGTCTTAAAACTGAGGTAACTTACCAGAAAAAAATTGAGGAAAACCTACTGAAGAGTGAAAATAGATTACAGGCTACCCTTGATGCGACACCATTCCCAGTAGCCGTTGTCGATGATCAGGATGACAAGATATTATATTGGAGTCGAAGTGCTTCTATTCTTTTTGGACACACAGCGCCCACAGTATCGGAGTGGTATAAGATTGCTTATCCTGACTCTGATTACAGAAACGAAAGGATTAAACACTGGAAACCTTATCTGGAAATTGCCCGCGAATCTAAATTACCCGTAAATACAGGTGAATGTGAGATTTCCTGCAAAGATGGGACTATTTGTACCTGTGAACTTTATGCTACATTTATCCCTGAAAATATAGTTATTACATTTAATGACATCACCGAACCAAAGCAGGCAATTGAAGCGCTGCGCAAAAGTGAAGAAAATTACAAAGCCCTTGCTGAAAACCCGAACAGCATAGTAATGCGATTTGATCCCAAAGGAAACATTCTTTTTGTGAATCAATATGCCTGCCAACTTTTTGGATATTCATTCAAGGAGATGATGGGCAAAAAGTCCACGGATCTGATACACCCTGAAATTCAGGATGATGGCCAGAGGGCTGAAGATTTGTTTGCGAATTTCCTGAATCATCCTGAACGCTTTCAAACAAATGAAAATGTAAATCTGACCAAAGATGGCAAACGTCTCTGGATTTCCTGGGCCAACACCCCAACCTATGATGAATCCGGGCAATTGACCGGCCTCATATGCACCGGTTTTGATACCACGGACAAGAAGCACATGGAAAAACAACTCCAACAAGCACAAAAAATGGAATCCATCGGCACTCTTGCCGGTGGTATTGCCCATGATTTTAATAATATTCTTTTCCCGATCCTGGGTCACGCGGAGATGTTGTTGACTGATATCCCCGAAGATGGTCCCTTCCGGGATGAAATCAAAGCAATTCATACCAGTGCCTTAAGAGCCAAAGATCTTGTAAAGCAAATCCTTACATTCTCCCGCCAGGATGCTAATGAATTAAAACTGATGAAAATACAGCCAATTGTCAAAGAAGCATTAAAACTCATCAGATCTACGATCCCCACAACCATTGAAATCAAACAGGATATCAATGCTGACTGTGGTGCCATAAAAGCAGACCCCACCCAAATTCATCAGATTGTAATGAACCTGACAACTAATGCGTATCATGCCATGGAAGAGACAGGCGGGGAACTGAAAGTAAGCCTGAAACAAATTAAATTAGAACCACTTGATCTAATGTATCCCAAAATGGCACCGGGAGTTTATGCGTGTTTGATAGTTGCTGATACAGGCGCTGGCATGGATAAAAATGTAACAGATAAAATTTTTGATCCGTTTTTTACCACCAAAGCAATAGGCAAAGGTACTGGAATGGGACTTTCAGTGGTGCATGGTATCGTTACGAGTTTGGAGGGAGCTATCCAGGTATACAGCGAACAGGGAAAAGGAACAAAATTTCATGTTTATTTTCCAATCGAAAAGAATTCTTTAAAAAAACTCGCAACCCATTCAAAAACACAAATTCAGGGTGGCACTGAACAGATTCTTCTTGTCGACGATGAAGAAGCGATCCTTACAATGGAAAAACAGATGCTGGAGCGGTTGGGGTATCAAGTCACTTCCCGTGTCAGCAGCCTTGAAGCCCTTGAAGCTTTCCGCGCAAATCCAGGCAGATTTGATATCGTTATTACGGATATGGCAATGCCGAATATGGCGGGAGATAAACTATCGGATGAATTAACTAAGATACGCACTGATATTCCGGTATTGCTTTGTACCGGGTTCAGCGAAACCATGTCTGAAGAAAAAGCAACATCTCTGGGTATTAAGGGGTTTATATTCAAACCGATAGTGATGCAGGATTTTGCCCAAAAGATACGTGAAGTGCTGAATAAAAATAAATCTGATGAAGCAAATTAATTGTTCTACATCTTGTGGTTGGAAAGAATGATATTTTGTTAGTTGGCATTAAATTATATGAGCCAAGACCATTGTAATAAGCCATTCTTTCAAATTAAACGATATAATATATCAAAAATATTTTGGCAGAGTTTGAAAAAATATTTCCCGAGGTATCGGTAGAATCAAGTTGGTCTCCAATATACTTTACAGCAAACTTTTTAAATTGGGATTCAGACTATCCCATAAAATTTAATTTTAAGCCTGGGACTGAAAAATTCATCCAAACCATATTTGGTATCATGGTAAATTTTCAAAGCTCGGACTGGAGAAAGAAACGTTCTGTAAATTATAAAATTTGACTCGTCACTATTTATACCATAAAAACTCACGAGTAAAACAATTCAATTCTGGGTATCATGCATTAAAAAAACAAGTAGATAAGAATAACTAATTGTGTTCAAAATACTTAAGAAATGATAAAAAAAATTAAAATAAAAGATGAATTAAGAATAGAAAGAATAGACAAAAAGGAGATATCAATGAGTTTTAAAGTAAAAAACAATGTCCATTGGGTGGGAAAAATCGATTGGGAATTACGTAAATTTCATGGAGATGAATATTCCACACACAAGGGGTCGTCTTACAATTCGTATTTGATAAAGGAAGATAAGGTGGCTTTGATCGATACGGTTTGGGGTCCGTTCGCAAAAGAATATGTAGAAAACTTAAAGCAGACAATAGACCTTAAAAAGATTGATTATATTGTTGCCTGTCATAGTGAAAATGACCATAGTGGCGCACTTCCTGAATTAATGAGACATATCCCGGAAACTCCGATTTATTGTACAAAAACTGGAGTCAAGATCCTTAAAGGCCTGTACCATCAGGATTGGAATTTTCAAATCGTTAAAACCGGGGACACGTTAAGCTTAGGAAATAAAGAACTTACTTTTGTGTCAGCACCCATGCTCCACTGGCCGGATTCAATGTTTGCTTATTTAAGCGGAGATGAAATTTTATTCAGCAACGATGCATTCGGGCAACATTACGCATCCGAGTTTATGTTCAATGATCTGGTTGACCAATCAGAACTTTCACAAGAGTGTATTAAATATTATGCCAATATCCTTACCCCATTCAGTCCTTTGGTTATTAAAAAGATAAATGAAGTACTTTCATTTAATCTCCCACTGGATATGATCTGCACAAGCCATGGGATTATCTGGCGGGATAATCCAGCCCAGATAGTTGAAAAATACATGGAATGGGCTGACAATTACCAGGAAAATCAGATCACAATATTATACGATACCATGTGGAACAGCACCCGAACCATGGCCGAACAGATCGCAGCCGGTATCAAAGAAGCAGATGATCAAGTAGCAGTCAAACTATATAATTTGGCAAAAACAGATAAAAATGATGCAATCACAGAAGTATTCAAATCAAAAGCTGTTTTACTGGGATCTTCGACGATCAACAATGGAATTCTGGTACATGTGGCCTCAATACTTGAAGAGATAATGGGCTTGAAATTCAAAAACAAAAAAGCTGGAGCCTTTGGTAGTTACGGCTGGAGTGGAGAGGCTGTTAAAATAATGCTGGAACGACTGGAAAAATCTGGTTTTGATATTATTGATCAAGGACTTCGAATGACCTGGGCTCCTGATGAAGAAAGCAAACTTGCATGTCGTGAGTATGGGAAATCCTTTGTTGCAGGCCTGTAGCAGAATCTGCTGCCACCTGGTATAGACTCTGGGTGGGATACCCCGGAGATCAGAAAATATTCGCCCAATGGTATGAAGCTTCTGATATCTGCTTTGGTGGTAATTGTTCTGTTACCACTGAAATAGAATTTAATGTTGGCGAGTATGAGTGGTATATCAAATCCTGGAATGAATTTGGTAGAGTGTGGAGTGATGGGATGAGCTTTACTGTTGATGATTAATCAAGACAATTCAGAATATTTTTCCTCGATATCAGCATGATATGACATATGGCAGGGTCAGAAATGGCCCTGCTTTTTTGATTGTATTTTCTGTATTTAGATTAAACTGGTACCTTTCAGAATAATTGATGTTGTGATTTTGTGAGAGTTTTTCAAGCTCACTCACACAAATTCATGGCTCAATTATTCTGGGGTAAACAGTTTCGCTTTTTCAACATAATCTATGC
>Ga0307988_1000059_pt1 | contig 93146 bp, 78 predicted proteins | sample EllFjometagen183_FD_203166 | JGI IMG/M metagenome (GOLD analysis project Ga0307988, IMG submission 203166) | Marine microbial communities from Ellis Fjord, Antarctic Ocean - #183 | ecosystem: Environmental > Aquatic > Marine > Unclassified | place: Southern Ocean | collected 2014-10-08 | reverse complement strand
CTTCAGTCGGAATATAGATTAATAAATTGTTACATACAATATATCAGTATATTAACAAATATTTAACTGTAATTCAAGATGATATTTAAAATTTTTCATAATTGTGACACAGTCTGTTCGCCGGAATGACGAGTGAAACCCCGCTGCTTTCGGCTGGGTAGTTAATTAACGATCCCCGGTGAGGATAAATGAAAGGGGCTTGCAAAAGGAGGGGTATGGGAACCAACCCCATAGAAAAGACTAGAATCCCAGGAGGGGTGCATTGGGATCTTTCACGAAGGGGTTGGACATTCTTTCAAGACCAATCGATGTGACAGCACCGTGACCTGTGTGTACCACCAGATTTTCGTCCAGGGTGAACAACTGGCTGCGAATCGACTCCAGCAGTTGTTCATGGTTGGAGCCCGGGATATCTGTCGGTGCAATGCCACCACAAAAGAGCGTATCACCAACAAAGACATGTTCATCGAACAGGAAGCAGACACCGCCGGGTGAGTGACCGGGTGTCTCCAAAACCTTGAACGAACAGTTGCCAAATGTATAGGTTTGCTGAACGTCTAACCAGGCATCGACCTCAGGTGGTGTTTCATCCGGAAAGTTGAACTTTCGGGCTCCCTGCGCGAAGGCAGCCAGCACAACCTGCTCTTTTTCATGAAGATAAAAAGGAACACCCTTCTGCCGCTTGATTTCACTGACAGCCCCTACATGATCTGCATGACCGTGGGTGGCAACAATATACACCAGCTTAAGATCATGGCTGTCTATATAATCCAGGATAAGGCCTGCTTCAGCTCCAGGATCGATAACAATTGCCTCACCAGTTTCCTCACAGCTTAATACATAACAATTGGTTAAGAATGGCGGAATAACGATCTTATGCAGGTTCATTTTTCTCTCCGGAGAACATTGTAAACACCAGTGGATTTTCTTCCAGGGTGTGTGGTTTCTGTATCGCTAAAACACAGGTTATTATTAACATTCAGGGATCGTTCAAAAATAATTTTTGAGCCGACCCTCAATAATTCATCCATCAATTTGATACTTAACACTGGAAAATCGAATCCCAGACCTCCGCGATTTTGTGCTGTAACCCATCAAAGCTGTCATCAGGGACAAAGGCCCCTTTTTCCTGCAGATTAAGGCGATGTACGGCCGATCGATACTTCAGGTAAGTGCCCCGTAGCAGGTTCGCCGTTTCATTCTCCAGGATGCCGGTCTTGTTTAGCGTGCCAATCAACCGGACATTGTCAGACCAGCGGGCCAGTTCCTCAAATTCATGCCCATGCAGCAGAGAGAGATACTGAACGATGAACTCGATGTCGATAACGCCGCCCCTTCCCTGCTTGATGTCTAGTACTCCCTCTGAAGGTTTTTCAAGCTCCTTTCTCATTTTAATCCGCATAGAGCTAATATCCTCTTTTAACTTTTCCGGATCTCGACGTTGGGTGATAATCTCCTTTTTGATCTCCCTGAACCGCGTGAACATCCGACCATCGCCGCAAATCGGGCGGGCGCGAAGCAACGCTTGGTGTTCCCAGGTCCAGGCCTCCTCCTTCTGATACTCTCTGAAACTTTCCAGGTTACTGACCAGGATACCGGAGCTGCCATTCGGCCGGAGTCGCATATCAATTTCATATAACCGGCCCGCACGCGTATTGGCCGTCAGCAGGTGAACAATCCGCTGCCCCAGGCGCACATAGAATTCCGGATTGCCCATGGTTTTCTCCCCACCGCTTGTCTCACCATCAACTGCGGCATTCAAAAACACCAGGTCCAGATCCGACCCGTAACTGAGTTCAAGTCCCCCCAACTTCCCATACGCAACAATCAGAAACCCAAGTTCGCAAGGCTCCCCATCGAGTTCAGCCACAGGCTCTCCATATCGGTTGACCAGAAAATCCCAGGAAAGTCCAAAGGTTTGCGACAGAATCGTCTCCGCCGTGTGGGAAAGGTAATCGCTGACCTTCATCAACTGAAACGCACCGGCAATATCAGCGGCAGCGACTTGAAACACATTCACATTTTTAAAAATAATCAGCTCTTCCAGCTGCTTTTCCAGGTCATCCTCTGGAATCTGATTCAGCCGGCGATGCAGAGACATCTCCAACTCTTCTCTGACGGGTGGCTTGTAAAGGGTCTCCAGATCCATCAACTCATCCAGAAGCAGGGGATGACGCGCCAGGAAACTGACGATCCAGGAACTGGCATTGGCCAGTTCCACCAGGTGAGTCAGTGCATGGGGATTTTCCAGCAACAGCGACAGGTAACTGATGCGCTGCTCAATGGCCTGGATCAAGTCAAAAATACGCTTCAACGCCAGTTCCGGCTGTTCAGATTGACCCACTTTTTTAAGAACGATGGGTATCAGTTTATCCAGCAAGTCACGCCCTTTGGCACTTAACCGTTTGGTGGCGGAATCTTCCCGCAACCAGTTCAGAGAGCTGGTAACCGCCTCCATATCAACATATCCGGCCTTTCCCAGGATGTTAACGGACTCTTCTTGTTCGGACTGCCCAAGCCATACATCGCTCAAGCCGGCCACTGCCAGATCAGTACCATTACCATCCTCCTCCTCATGAGACAGGAGATCGTTGAAGTGAAAATGGACCTTAGCCGTGTGGGAGGACAGCTGTTGATAAAATGAGGCCCAATCTTTATATCCCAGAGATGCCGCCAGGCGAAGTCTCTGATGTTCGTCAATGGGCAATTCGTGCACCTGCTGGTCGGAGTACTCCTGCAGGCGGTTTTCTGCAAGCCTTAAGAATCGATAGGCATTTGTCAATTCGTCACAAACCACCGGGGTAATATAGGTATCCCGGGTTAACAGCTCGAGTACCTTCAGAATACTTCGTTCCTGAAGATGAGCCTCAACACCACCCCTGGCCAGTTGAAAGATCTGCCCGAAAAACTCAATTTCGCGTATACCACCCGCTCCAATTTTGATGTTGTCTTTTAACCCTTTCCGCTCTATCTCCGCTGCGATCATATATTTCATGTCCCGCAAAGAGTCATAGACCCCGTAGTCAAGATATCGTCGATAAACAAAGGGACGTAGCCGCTGCAGAAGTTCCTCTCCGGTATGTCGATCACCTCCCATGGGCTTGGCCTTTATCATGGCATAACGCTCCCACTCTCTGCCCTGGTTCTGGTAATAGTCCTCCAGCGCATTAAAGCTCATGGTCAATGGACCCGCGTCCCCAAAGGGTCGCAACCGCATATCCACCCGAAAGAGAATTCCTTCGGGTCCCTTTTCATTAAAAACCTTCAGAAAGGCCCTGCAGAGCTTGATGAAATACTCCTCGTTGTTCACCGAGCGGGGACCATCCACAGTGTAACCCGCTTCCGGGAAAGCGAAAATCAGGTCAATGTCAGACGAATAGTTCAACTCTCGGGCTCCCAGCTTTCCCATGCCCAGAACGATAACTTCCAGCGGCGAACCATCTTCGCCCACCGGCGTCCCCAGTTTCAGGCGCTGCCAGCCATCCAGTTTGCGAAAGGTCAGGTCAATAAAGGATTCTGCCAGATCAGACAGGTTTCCCAGCGTCTCCTCCAGCGGTGACAGGTAGTTGATATCCCGCCAGGCAATCCGGACCATTTCACGGACACGGACCCAGCGTAGAGCCTGCCCCATTTCAGTTTCGGCAACCACCTCATCAATAACAACCTGGATTTTTTGATTGTAGGTTTCGATGTCATAAGACCGTTGCAAATCACCGCTTTCAAACAGTTCCTTCATCAAGGCTGGATTAAGCCTGAAACTCCTGGCGATAAACTCACTGTATACAATAGCCCGATCCAGATCGTCCTGCTGCTCTGTAGCTATCGAAATTGACACATCGGCTTCTTCGGCAGCCTTCCAGACAAGGGAAAGCTGCTCGTCACATGTTTCCCTGAAACCGTCAGGGACCTTCATCTTCACAATCATCCTGTCCTTGGTATGGCTCTGGTAGAGCTTGAAAATTAGACATCAATCCCTCATGAACGGCTGTCAAAAGTAATTCCATCGCTCAATCCGGGAAACCTTGTGTTATACGAGACCGGGGGCCTGTCAACTTTGTTTTTTTGTGTCATTTTTGTCGGTTTTGTCAACCTGTGCAATGTATCAATATACTGATTTAACAGTAAATTATTGTGGCACCCCCTTTGCAATCTCTATCCCCTAATAGTAACGCAGCGGATCAACCGGTGAGCAACAAACAACCGGAAAGGAAGATACATTTTCCCAATTCGACACGTTACCCATATTAGTTCAATCCGGACAGTTTTCATTGTTTTCCATCATGATAAAGATAAAACACGAAGACCAGCCGATGACTAAGGATCGGCTCAAAAATTATCTTACATTCTGTTTGCAAAATGTCCAGTGCTTTTAAGACTTTTGCAAATAGATTATGTGACGTTATTTTTGAACGATCCCTAAATATAACAGAGTAACCCCCAGCCGGGCAATGATCTTGTCCAGATCAAGACAAGCACTACCGGTACAACCCAAAATAGAGGAGAAAGCAAATGACACCGTCTGAAGTTCTCGCATTCGCCAAAGAGAATGGCGCAGTAGCTGCTGATATCAGGTTTATGGACTTCCCTGGAATCTGGCAGCATTTTACAGTCCCCATTTCAGAACTTGCAGAAGGCAATTTTGAAGATGGATACGGCTTTGACGGCTCCAGTATGAGGGGGTGGCAACCGATTCATAATAGCGACATGCTTGTTGTACCAGACGCTACAACCGCAAAAATGGACCCCTTTTATAAAGATCCCACAGTCGTTCTGATTGGAAACATTGTTGATCCTGTTACCCGCGAACCCTATTCACGTGATCCCAGAAACATCGCCCAGAAAGCAGAAACCTATCTGAAGTCAACGGGTATCGGCGATACTGTCTATATCGGCCCGGAAGCAGAATTCTTCATTTTCGATAGTATTCAGTATGATACCAACAGCGCCCATATGTCCTTCTACGAAATCGACTCCATTGAGGGAAACTGGAACACCGGGCGTGACGAAGGCCCCAACCTGGGTTACAAACCAAGAGCGAAAGAGGGATATTTCCCGGTAGCACCGACTGACAGCCAGCACGATCTGAGATCAGAGATGATGTTGACCCTGATAGATCTGGGCATCGATATTGAGGCCCAGCATCACGAAGTGGCAACCGCTGGCCAGGCTGAGATCGACATGCGGTTTAAAACACTGAAACATATGGGTGACCAGTTGGCCTGGTTCAAGTATGTGATCAAAAATGTGGCTCAAAAAAACAATAAAACAGTTACCTTCATGCCCAAGCCGCTCTTTGGAGATAACGGTAGTGGCATGCACACCCACATCAGTATCTGGAACGGTGATAAGCCGCTCTTTGCAGGTGATAAATACGGTGGCATGTCCCAGGAAGCCATGTGGGGCATCGGCGGAATTCTGAAGCATTGCTCTTCTCTTTGTGCCATCACCAACCCGACAACCAATTCGTACAAGCGACTGGTTCCGGGATATGAAGCACCGATCAACCTGGCATATTCAGGTCGGAACAGAAGTGCAGCTATCCGCCTGCCCATGTACTCAACATCTCCAAAAGCCAAGCGGATTGAGTTCCGGACTCCGGACCCATCATGTAATGGTTACATGGCATTTGCAGCCATCATGATGGCTGTACTCGATGGGATTCAGAACAAGATCGATCCAGGCGATCCCCAGGACAAGAACATCTACAACCTGCCGCCAGAAGAATTGGCGAAAATGGGATCAGCTCCAAGTTCTCTGGACGAGGCACTGAAGGCACTGAAAGAAGATCATGAGTACCTGCTGAAAGGTGATGTATTCACCCAGGACGTGATAGACAGATGGATCGACTACAAAATGGAAAACGAAGTCGACGCTATCAGGTTGCGCCCGCATCCGCATGAATTCTACATGTACTACGATATCTAGGCTTGGCTCAAAAATTAATTGGCATTCTGTCAGCAAAATGTCCGGTCTTTATGGGACTTTTGCTGACAGTTTATGCCAAGTTATTTTTGTACGATCCCCTAGTTCCTCCCAATGGGGCCGGCAGCATCTTCTATTTCTCCTCTAGTTGCCGGCCTCAGTCAGTATTCCAAGGGGCCTCACCGTATCACGGCAGGCCCCTCTGCAAACTGTTTCCGAAGTTCGTTCAGCGCTGCTGCTTTTCGAGCGGCAATCATCCCTGCTTCATCCAGGTCGACCTGCTTAAATCGTAAAATCTGACCGGGCATAAACTGTCCCAACTGATCGATATCTGCACTGATCACATTGAAAATACGGGGATACCCCCCGACGGTTTGTCGATGTCTTAACAGGATAATAGGCCCCTTCGGAGTCAACTGAACGGTGCCATCACTGACCGGTCCCGAGATCATGTTTTCCAGGGACACGGAAGGCATGTCCCTCAGACAATCCAGTCGCATACCCATATTACTGAGATCGTTGCTGACCTTCCAGGGAGCATTAACAAAAAAATCGGGGTGATCCAGGTAGCGATATTCCGGTCCCTCCATAACCCTTAGGCAGTTGTCCGGATCTCGCCAGTTGGCGATCTCATTCCAGGACCCCCGACTGCGCCCAATGAGCTCATCACCCTTAGCCTTTCTGCAGCAAAGATAGGTTCTGAAACCAACCTGCCTGCTACCAAAGCGCAAGACGGAATCGGCAGGGGCCCTGAATACTTCGACTGCACTGACAGGCTGTTCTCTTCCATCCGTATGCAACCAGACCCCATCATATGTGCCTCCGGTCAGTACGACCCGGCACTCCGCCAAAAACCGGATTTCCGGTGCAATCATCATCTCCAGGGCAGGCTCACCGGCAGGGTTGCTAAGCATCAGGTTGCCTGTTTCAAAGGAGAAGTTATCCATGGCACCTCCCGGGGACACACCTCGATCCTGTTTTCCATAATCAGGCAATCCCACTTCCCGGCACAATCCCTTGTTGATGAATTCGTACATAGCAGATTACGTGATGGACGTGTCAAATGCAGCCGCCAGTTTCTGAGCCAGTTCCAGCGCGATGATCGAATCTGAATGGATACAGATGGTTTCAGCCTGGATTGGGACAAGCTTTCGCCCGGCATTGCCTGTATTATTTTCGATGAAGGCGTTCACCTGATGGTTCTTTACAATGTCGACGGCATGCCGGACGGCCTCGTCACAATCCTGGATACTGGCGTAGTCATGCTTGCGATTCACCAGGCTCAGCCGGCCGGTCTCCTCAGACCAGGTGTATCGCCTTTCAGCAAATGCTTCTGCCACAACGCTGATATGGGTCTCCCGGCAGCTGTCTGCAAGCAGCGAATCAAAAGGGGTAATCACATGAGTGATTTCCTTTCCCAGCAGCCATTCAATCAGGACGAGAGCCCGTTTATTATCGGCGCAGGCATCATTGTACAACGCACCGTGAAACTTGATCATCTTCACATCAGGCATCATCTGGTACTGATCATCCAGGGTTGCTTTCAGGGTTTCAGGCGATATGTCCATTGATGTCCGACCGAAGTTTTCCCGGTCCGGATAGGAGAGATGGGCTGCCACCTCAACCCCGTTTTCGACGGCCAGGTTTCTGAAGGCTATCACACTTTCCCGATCGCCTGCATGTCCGCCACAGGCGATGTTGGCAATCTGAATCAGGGTCATCAGCTGTATATCAATCGGATGGTCAGCTCCGCGTTCACCGATGTCACAATTTATATTGATCACGTCTGCTCCATGGGCTCGAATTCAATCAGGTCTCCCGGTTCAATGGATATCAACAGTCCCGGGTCGGTCTGTCCCAGGATATTCCATCCCCCAGGTGATTCACTCGGATAAATGCCGGTCTGGGCTCCTCCGATTGCAACCGAACCCGCAGGGACAGCTTTCCGGGGACTGTCAAGTCGTGGTGTCTCAAGCTTTTTGTCCAGTCCAATCAGGTAGGGAAAGTGAGGCAGAAAGCCCACCATGGCCACCGTATAGATAACACCGGTATGTCGCTTGATCACATCGGGCAAACTCAATCCGCTAATCTCAGCCACCCGCTGCAGGTCCTCACCGCAATAATCCACCGGAATCACAACTTTCTTTACGTCAGGTATCGATGAGTTGGGAGCGCCAGATAACTGCAGATCAATGATTTGTTCTACTTTTTCGATGATGACATGCAGGCGGGAGCGGACAGGATCGTAGTGGACCGCCAGAGCGTTGTAAGATGGCACCAGGTCGTGGATCTGGAGTTCCTTCATCAGGCTGCCGGTCTTGAGCGATTGATAAACACCCAGCACCCTGGCAGAGGTCTCAAGGCTGATATCATCACCCAGCGACCAGCAGATGCAACCATCTCCAATATGAAATCGTTCTGTTTTCATTCTCACCATCAAGTCTCATTACACTATTTCACAAACCTCCCTCTGTGACCTCGGAACCAAATCCCGTTGGAATGCTATTCTCCCTGATAATGGGTTCATTTTCAAGTAGGTAAGGGTCGGCTAATAGATTATGTGACGTTATTTATTAACTTGACAGTCTAGAGTTCTACTCGTCATGCCGGACTTGATCCGGCATCCAGGCAAGCATCATCCTGAAATCATACTGGATTCCGTGTCAAGCACGGAATGACGGTATTCAAGATTTCCTTTATGCATAAGTTCAGCTACTTACAATAGAATTCTAAACTGTATAGTTTTTAACGATCCCTAAGCCCACGGACTCAATGAGGGGATTCTGGTCCAAGGAAACGGGGCGTTTTACATCTGAGAGGGCAGCGGCGATGGAGAAGAACTTAAGGGGAGATTATTATGATTAGTATTCTGATTCAGGGCTATCTGTATGCCTGACAATGTTAATTGCCAGACATAGTGTTCACAAAATAACAGATACTATCAGTTCAAGGTTATGGATTCTTTTCAATTTTCCGAATTCTGTGATTATTAGTATCTGTGATATAGAGGTTTGTTCCATCAGATATCACCCCGGAAGGAGAGTTAAACTCCGCAACGGTGCCAGTTCCTTCAGAAAATCCTGCAGCTGAACCGGCCAGCGTAGTGACAACGCCGTTCGTAGGGCCTGATATACTGGTTATCTTCCTGATCCTGTGGCTGTTCGAACCTGTACCTGTTACAAAGAGATTGGTTCCATCAGTCGTAATGCCGCGAGGAGAGTCAAAGGCTGCGCCATCACCTGTTCCATTCGCGGGAATATTGGTCCCGGAAGTTCCGGCCAGTCTGCTCACATCGCCATCCGTAGCACCTGATATCCCGACAATTTTCCGGATTTCGTGGTTACCCGTATCCGCCACGTAAAGGCTCGTCCCATCGGTCGTAATTCCACCGGGATTAGTGAAACTGGCGCTGATCCCCGTCCCATTAAGCGCTCCAGAAGCACCACTACCCGCCAGAGTTGACACTACCGTCGAGGCAATATTTATCTTTCGAATAGAGTGGTTCGCCGTATCAGCCACATAGAGGCTGGTACCATCTGTTGTAATTCCCTCAGGCTCATCAAATTCCGCGGTGTTACCAGTCCCGTTACTTGCTCCGGCACTCCCGGAACCCGCCAGGGTACTCACGACGCCCGTGGCAATTACCACTTTTCGGATGAGGTTATTGATAGTATCAGCGACATAAAGGTTTGTACCGTCCGTAGTAATACCTTTGAGACCATTAAATAGTGCGTTGGTCCCAGTTCCGTCAGCATTACCTGAAGTCCCGGCCGACATAGCTCCTCCACCAGCCAGGGTTGTAACCTCACCCGTGGCAATCACCACCTTTCGAATAGCATTATTATCGATGTCTGATACGTAGAGGTTAGTTCCATCCGTTGTCACTTTTTGCGGGCCATTAAATCCAGCGATGACTCCGATACCATTAACAAATTGTGCAGCCGCATTCCCAGCCAGAGTCGAGACACCTGAATTGGCTTCAAGCAAACCAGAAAGTGCAGCCAGATTTGGTTGATTTGTCATGGTTCCCATAACCGCGCCCCCCATCAGGCAGAAGACCTTGGCCATCGGGGTATTGTCAACAGAGATCGTTCCGCTGCCGCCTGCCACCACGCATTTTCCCAGGGTGGGTTGAGTGGCTATTGTCACGTTGTATGGATCCCCATAGGCCAGTGGTGCCGGGAACGCCAGTATCCCGTTCAGCGGGATCGGAAGTGTGTCTCCCCCGTTGTTCTGCACTGACAGGCCCGTGGGTGACAGCAACCCCGCTGTTGCTATAAAAACATAAAAGTCCATCGAGGTTAGACCGATCGTCACTGTAACGGTCTGGGTACCGCCGGACACGGTGATAGTGCTGCTGGACACTCCGTAAAGGAAGGCGGGAGGCGTGCTGCCGAGAATATCTGCCAGTGAGTAACTGACAGGAAAAGATACCTGCAGCACCCGCATGGGGGTGTCGAGGGGGAGTGTCATCTCGACGGAACCGTCTGTGGACAACATTCCCCGGGCATAAAACTCAGTGATATAAGAATTGGATGTCACCGATGTCACAGTTTCAGGCACGGCGACAATCATGGCGGAAAAACCACTGGGCAGACCGGTTGTGGCAGCGTTGACCTGATTCGAGGATCTGGATTGTCCAATATCCAGCGAAACCGTCGCCCAGTCTTTCCCGCCTTCATTCTCGTTGGGCTTGCAGGAAAACAACCACATTGACAAAACAACAAGCCCTATAAGGACCAGCAGCCGTTTCCAGGTGGGTCGATAGTAGTATTTCATGATTCACCTTGTCTGTTAAACAATGGGATTCCAAAAATTTTTCCTTTAAAATCAATTGGAGATAATCAGCCTGATCAAGGCATCTATTGCTGCAGCCACATCAATGTCATCCTCCACTGTTGCAATATCTTCTTCGACCTGATCAAGTACTTCGTCTATATTGGGACCCTCCAATTCCGGGTCATCTGGTCCCCCTTCCAATCCAGCCGTCACACCACCACCGATTGGCACAGAAGGCCCTGCACCCGGTTTCCCAGCGCCTGGTTTCTGAGGGCCCGGTTTTTTCTTTGGATCCTTTTTAGGGGGTTCAACCTTGATCACGACACCAAACTTGATCCCTTTAAAGCCTTGTCCGGCTCTGTCTGCGGCCACAATTCTTCGCCTGACTGGGGGTGGAACAACCACCGGTTGTGAGGGAGGTAGCGCCCGACGAATTCTTGTTACCTGGTCAATTCCTATATCAATAGTCGCGTCTGGATCGGCGGCACTGGAAACCGTGCAAACACCAGACTCACAAAGTAAGCTGGTATCCCCATCTTCTGATTCAGCTGTGCCTCCGGTTCCCTTTACACCGATGATGGCATTGGCGGTTCTGAGTTTAAATCGTCTTCTGGTTCTTTTCTTCAGACTTTTTGTAACCTTAAACCGCAATTTGCCGGTGGGCATGGAGAGCTCTTGCTTGACGGCAGAGACATTCGTCAATCGGAAGAAAGTGGTTGAAAACAGCTCAACATGGTCACCTCTGGCAGACAGTGTTATAACTGCACGGGTATTAGCACCGGTCTGAATTTCATCACCACTGTGCACCTGAACCTGCTTTCCAGGCATAGAGTAAGTATTATCGATCCCGTTGCTTCTGATACGCACCTTACCTTTTTCCAGGTTAAGCGTTCCTACGGATTTCGCAAAAACCATCGTTCCGGACCACAACACCATTAAAAGCACCAGGACTATCCGAGTTGTTTTCATATTGAAAATTCCTGCTCTAATTGTATTATTCGGTTTCATTAAAAAATCTGTGTCGCAGACAGAGTGATCTGGTTCTGCTGGTAATTGGACGCATCAATGTTAGATGACCCACCTTTATACTTATATTCAAGTCCCAATCGGGTTTTCTTGAACAGTTTATACGTGAGTTTGGCCGATAAGGTATTGGTCATGTAGGCAGGTATCTTGTCTTCCTTGAGGGGATCCTCAATGGCCATGGTTTTCAGCTGGGTCTTGAGTTTTACCTGCGGAATCCACTTATCAATCGTGTAACTACCTTTCAGGCTCATCCACACGGTCATGCTGTCCATGTACTTTCCTTTGGCGTCATTCACAGAGAGGCTTCCCTGGGCAGTTGTTTTCAGGTTTTTTATCCAGGGTTGCACCAGTAGGTGGGAGTCCGCCAGCCCTGCAGTCAGTATCAGTTCGTTGGCATCTGATTCATAGTTAATGTTGGCCGGTGTCGTAACCGTATCCTTCATCTTGTATTTCAGGGCCAGGTCCCATTTGGACTTTTTGGTTATTTCTCGAACCATTTTTCCAGAGATAAACAGCTCCTGGCTGGTTTCTTCCTCGCCCACCAGGATATTGGCATTATCCATCCGGATATCGCTGACACCAAACTCACCGGAGAGGTCACCCCATTGGGTCTTTTTTTCAATCCACCCCACAGTCAGCTGAGTGTAACTGATCTCTTTGTCTTTATAGTCGTCGTCACTGTATTTCTCCCGCAGGATAATCCCCTTGAACTGTAGGGTCGAATTCTTCCCAAACGGAATGTTGTACATGGGCACAACGGTCAAAACCCCCTTTGTTGCCGTATCCTTGTTTTGATCGGCAGTTACACTGTTGATGTTATCGTTGCCGGTTGCTCCAAGAATGGCTACCAGTTGGAATGGAGGCCTCCTCGGTTTTGGTTTTGAACCAAAATGGACAACAAACCGTTTCTGCGCTTTCCCCGCATTTGTGAGCACCGTAACACTCAATTCAACTGTTTCACCTGCCCGTCCTGTCAGGTTGAAGGGGACATCCATCTTCACCTGCCGATCATCAGTGACAGTAACAGGGTCGCCATTAAGGTCCACTGTGGTTATCGGGTTAAAGGAAACGATTTCCACCTTGATCACCCCTGTTTTTTTTCGGGTATATATTTCCAGGGGGTGTGTGGTGCTGAAAATTAAAATATCGGGATCTTGTGAAGCGGCTTGAGAATTTCCGGTTTTCTGTCCATATGCTAATGGAACCAGCAGGCTGCAGATAAGAAAGACGATTCCGGAAATTTTGAGGGTTTTTTTCATCAATTGTCCATGCTCGATTCAACTAAATTCTAGCTTTCATTTGTGGTCACTTTATTCATGAATGCTTAAAATGTCAACTGATAATTACAAAATAATGTTAACAATTACAGTGCCATAATCCGGAAAGTTAATTGATATTATTAAAGATACTGAAGATGTAAAATATTAATCATAATTGAAGAAACCGGAAAAGCATGATAGTTTTGGGAAAGGATGAATATAGCAGTTCTTCAAAGGAGTTTTTCCAATAAGGGATCGTACCAAAATTACTTGGCATAAGCTGTCCGCAAAAGTCCTATAAAGACTGGACATTTTGCCAGCATAACGCCAAGTAATTTTTGAGCCGACCCTGAGGCAGACAAGGGTTAGTGAAAAATGATTGATACCCATACCCATTTGTGTGATCCCGTTTACAGTATTGACAGGGCAACGGTTCTGGCCCATGCCCGTGCGGTTGGCGTCACACATGTCATTTCCGTCAGCGAAACCCTGGCCGACGTGATTTTCAACCTGAAGCTGGCTGAGATTCATCCGGAGGTCTACGTCGCAGCAGGGCTGTATCCCGCCAACCTGGACCTCGATGAGGCACAACAGATCATCGAAATCATTGATAAAGGCGCTGACAAGCTGATTGCCATCGGAGAGGTTGGTCTGGATTACTGGGTTGTCAAAGAGGAAGAGGAGCGGGCGATTCAGCGGTCGATTTTCAGATCGTTTATTGATCTGTCACTCTCAACAGGCCTGCCATTGAATATACATTCCCGGTCGGCAGGAAAGGTGGTGGTTGATCTGCTGCTGGAAAAGGGGGCGCAAAGGGTCCAGTTACATGCCTTCGACGGAAAAGCCTCGTCGGCGATGCCGGCTGTGGAGGCCGGCTATTACTTCTCCATTCCCACCTCCATTGTCCGCTCCAAGCAGAAGCAGAAACTGGTCAAACAGCTGCCCCTGAGCGCCATCCTACTCGAGACCGACAGCCCGGTTCTGGCAGTCGATCCAGATGACCGGAACGAACCCGCCAACATCACCATTGCGCTTGACGCCATTGCAGAGATCAAAAATGAAAACCCGGAGGTTGTCAGGGAAATGGTGACGGAAAATACGCTGAAGTTATACAAAGGGTTGAAGATCTATGATGATTTTTAACTGTCAACCCCCCTCCTGTTTTTAAGCACCGCTGCTGTTCCAGAGAAAAAATTCAATGAGTCGCATCGTCAGATTTAGAGAGCCAACAGCACCTTTTGCAGCAGTTCAATCTGGTGAGGTAGGACAGTACGGCAGTCCAGAACCACAGCACCCTCCTGGATCCGGCCGATCACCGGTGGATCTGAAGCACGCAGTTGGTCAAGCAGCCTGTTCTCGGTCAGCACCGGATGATTCACCAGAATTCCCCAGGACGCAATAGCGGTTCCGGGCAGGGAGCCGCCACCGGGGGTAGATTCACATGTTACCAGCTTGAATTTCTCAGGATCCAGACCTGACAGAACCGCCTCTGCCCTTGCCTTGACCGCGTGTTCACTCTCATTCAGCATGCGCTGGGTCGGAACCTGTTCCCCCTGCCTGTTTCTGGTGTAGGCGATCAGGGTTTTTTCCAGCAGAAGCATGGTCAGCTTGTCACAACGGAGTGCTCGATAGAGTGGATGGTTCCGGATTTTCTCCATATATGCTTTCTTCCCGACAATGATCCCCGCCTGGGGACCTCCCAGCAGCTTGTCGCCGCTGAAAGTAACGATATCGATACCGTCCCTGATGATCTGCGGCACCATCGGCTCACTGTTCAACTGAGGATGGTTGAACCTGGACAGGGCACCGCTGCCCAGGTCCTCCACCAGAATTTTACCTTCCTTTTGAGCCAGTTTTGCCAGTTGTGTTGCAGGTACTTTTTCCGTGAAGCCCTCAATTCGGTAGTTGGACGTATGGACCTTCAAGAGAATGGCTGTCTCTTCGGTGATGGCGTTTTCATAATCAGACAGGTGGGTTCTGTTGGTTGCCCCTATCTCTTTCAGAACTGCTCCGGAAACAGCAATCACTTCAGGAATTCTAAATGAGCCTCCGATTTCCACCAGCTCCCCCCGCGAGATAATAACCTCTTTTCCCTGGGCAAACGCGATCAGCGTCAACAGGACCGCCGCGGCATTATTGTTCACGACCACTGCATCTTCTGCCCCGGTCAGGGTTCTCAGCAGGCTGCCCACAATGCTGAGCCGTGCACCGCGCTTTCCTGTCTCCAGTGAGAATTCCAGATTGGTGTACGAAGTCGCGATATCAATCACATCCTCAAAAACCTCACGGGAAAACACCGATCGGCCCAGGTTGGTATGAACAATAGCACCTGTGGCGTTAATCAGGGGAATCAGGGCCTGTCGGTCCTGCTCAAGACGGCCCTTGATGTAAGTTAGTATTGTCTCCCGGGTCGTCTCCTCCAGTGTAATCCAATCAGTATCTGCACGAATGTCGGAGAGCAGCGTCTGGATCTGGTCGCGCACCTCCCTGCCGTGTTTCATGCCCTGTTCAGCCAGATAGGCATCTATCTCCTGGACAGATGGTATTTTGGAGAAGGCGGTCTGTTTGTTTTCCATGATGGTTTGAGATGTTGTAGTGTCAAATAAAGAAACGCTGCTAAACCCAGTCTCCCGGAGATGCCGCGGTTTCACATTTCATTGTTCGCTGGCTTCAGCAGTCTCAGGCCCATGCTCACCAGAAACATCGCCCATACAAACCCGACGAACAGGTAGGGGTGTCTTGAGTAAAAACTACCGCCGCTGTTCCGGCTGTAAGGCAACTCTACGGTCCAGGCTCCTCGCTTGAAGGCCGGGGACTTGAAGTGGTAACGCCCGCTGGGTAGAATCACTGCTGAACTGCCGTTGTTGATCACATGGACCAATGGAACCCTGTTTTCAACCGCCCTGAGAGCCGTCACGGCCATATGCTGTTCCGACTGTGCACTCTTACCATACCAGCCATCCTGGGATTGGACCAGAAGCAGTTTTCCCTTTCCGTCTGCCCCAATGGCTTTAGCAGTGAACTCAGGGAAAAGCGGTTCATAGCAAAGCACTGGTACAATCCGCATCCCGGCCTCATCAAAGGTCACCTGCCGTTCCCCTGGGGTCAAGGCATCCAGAAACGTCCCCTGCACCTTTTTCAACCATTCGCTGTGGCCAATAACAGGCACGTATTCCCCAAACGGTACCAGCTTAATCTTGTGATAAATCCCTGCCAGTTCGCCTCGTCGGTCCAGGTGGAGTGAGCTGTTGTGATACTGTTTTTGGCCATCCTTCAGGGTATAGGTGGCGTCAAAAATAATCAGTGGAATCCCCATCTGCTGGATTTTGTCCTTGAACGCCTCCCTGATCTCATCCCAGAAGCTGTAACCATAGAAATGCCCCTCGGGCCAGAACACAATCTCCGCACCCTGATCCACCAGTTGCTCACTCAGATGCATATCCAGTGGATAGCGACGGCTGAAGCCCTTTTCAGGTTGCGGCTTGCCCGTGGTTACCTGACGATTTGGCTGGACCAGACCAATTCGCATTGTCTGCCAGTCATCAATCCGGCGGTCCCATTGACGCAAGGAAATGGTTCCGTAACCAAACCAAAACAGCGGTATCAGTAGGCAAACCATCCAGAACGGGCTGAATCGCTTACCGCCGTCCGGCCGGATCAACCGGTAACCTAAAATATTGACCAATCCCAGAACAAAGTCAAGGCCATGAACACCTGTAAATTCAATTGTCTGAATCGCTGGCAGGAAAAAACTCTGTCCATCACCAGGTTTAAATCGAAATAGAATGGGAAACAACGAGAAAACAGCCACCAGCACAACAGGGAACAGTAACAGTTCACTGATACGATTACGCTGGCGGCACCATTGAAACAGTGCAGCAAACACTGCAAAAACCTGTCCTGTAAACAGAGCATATGCCACCGCCACCAGGTGATTGAAAGGGAGACCGACCCCCAGGCGGGTTATGGCCAGATAGGACATCCAGTAAAAACCACCATACACGGCAACAGCACCCATCACACTACCCAGCAGATAGGCTTCACGGGTGGATCGCCCTTCCAGGGCAAGAAGCAGTGGTATAAACGCAAACCACTCAAGCAGATAGAGGTTATAACCCGGAAAGGCGAGAAACAGCATTATACCGGAGGCAATTGAGAGCAGAAATCCGGTTTTCAGGTTCATCCCTACACCCCCTGCCAGCGCTGAAGCAGTTCCTGTAGAAAATCGGCCACAACATCAGCCCCATTTGCCTCATTCCGAGCGGCCCGCGACATTTCCAGAAGTTCCGGCAGATGACCAATCCAGCTGCCATCTTTGTATGTATCACCCGGCATGTGAACGCCCGGCATATTTTTGCGGACAAAGGCCGACAGCACGTCCGACTCCCGAAAATCCGGACGGGTGAAATACCCAAAAGGGGTGCCAGCGTGGTAAACCTCTGCCAATGTGCTATAGCCAACTTTTCCGATCACCACGTCAGCTGCATTCACCAGGTCCGGGTGGTAAAGCCCTGAATGATAAGGTAGCAGGGTCAGATTCCCATCAACGGTCAAGCGTTCATTATCACCCGGCACCAGAAAACGACAACCAGCAAAAGCGCGCAGTTGTTCCAGAGAGCCACAGGCATCAGGAATACCTCCCATGGTAATCAGCACCAGTTTTCCTGACTCCGGAACCTTTAGTCGTTGTCGAATGTCCTCTCTTGATGCTCGTGGTTTACGACAGATCGGACCGACTCTCAGGTCAGCTGGCTGCTCATCGCAATTGGGAGCCGTTTGAATGCGAAAGGTTGCAGAGGAAAAGATCTGCTGGAGGTGTTGAATGTGAACGTCAAATTGTTCCCGATAGTCCGGATATCCCTCATATATCCAGTCCCAGGTGAAATTTTCGATCAGAACAGAGGGAATATCTGCCCTGTTTGCGACCGCGATCCCCAGCGGAGAAATATCACAGACAATCAGCCGGCAGCCATCCAGCTTCAGTTTCTGGGCCAGTCTGTCGATCAGTTCGGCATCAAACCGCAGAAAATCGTCCAGCTTTTCAATAGTCGCATCCAGATCCTCCACCATGGGATTCTCCTGAACCAGCCCGATATCCGTCAACAGTTCTTGGTAAGCGTAGGGGCCGCGCAATGAGTCCTTAAAAAACCAGGGTGGTGTCCGGGAAAAAAGATCAACTGCCAACTCCGGCATCCGGTCTTGCAAAGCGGAGATAACCGCCGATGCTCTGGCGGCATGTCCAAAACCATGAGGAGAAACAAAATACGCGATCTGTTCTGATGTTGGAGGCATGATGGAGGTTACAGGCGATTGTTCATCCAGGTGCGCATTTTTTTCAGGATCAGGTCCTGCTCCGGTTCCTGCAGAAGCTCATGCATAGCCTCAGTGAATACTACCGATGTTTTGTCTTTGCTGCCCACCTGGTTGAAAAACCGGGAGATAGCCACAGGCGATACAACCTGGTCCACAGCTGTATAGAACAGAAGCAATGGAACAGACAGCTCAGTCGCTCGATGCTGCAGCGACCGACTCTGCTCCTTCATGGAGAGGTAAAGGTTGGGTGATATGGTCCGAACCCGGTAGGGGTCACTTCGATAGTGTGGCCACGTAGCCGGGTCACGTGATAAGCTGCTGACGCCGGAGGGTTTTGGGATAAGATAGGCCGGATCCTTACGGGCAATGAATTTTGCCAGCAGGGTCGTTGCCACAGACATCATTGAACAGAAGCCGGTCAGGGGTGAAGAAAGAATCAACCCCTTGATGGCGGGTTCATAATTAAGACAGTACTGACTGGCAATCAGGCCACCCAGGGAATGCCCCAGCATAAACGTCGGTTTTGTTTTCAGATAATGTGGGTAGGAGTGGAAAAAGAGATGAATATTCTCCAGGAACTCCTGAAAATCGTCGATATGCCCCCGCGGGCCATCCGAAAGACCATGCCCGGGCAAGTCCATCAGATGCACAGCAATACCTGATTTGGAAAGCTTCTGGGCAACCTCCTCATAGCAACGCATATGTTCAGCAAACCCATGCACAACCACCAGTTGCATCTTTGTTTTCTGGGGAATATAAGAACGGAAAGGGATTTTTCGATTTTGATTATCAATAAGAATATCTTCCTTCCTGCCTGTACTGGATACCATTTTTATTTCCGTTTAAACGGGTTGCGGTTCGATGATTCCCCCACCAAGAAGTGTCTCATCCTGGTAAAAAACAGCTGACTGCCCAGGTGCCACGTCATTCAATTCAGCCTCACTGGCCAGGTGAACCCGGCCCTCACCCAGGTAGGTCAGTTGTGCATCTACTCCCTTTGCAGCGTAGCGGATCTTCAAGGTCACCGGAGTTGGCGATGTGGGCATCTCACCGCTGATCATGTTTACATCACCGGCGGTCAGCTCATACCTGATACGGTCCTGCTTGTTTCCAACCACCAAAGTGTTTTCCTCCTGCCTCATGTCGGTAACGTAGAGCGGCTCACCGGCGGAAACGCCGATCCCTCTGCGTTGGCCAATCGTGTAGCAGGGAAGTCCAGTATGTTGTCCCAGTACTCTCCCTGTCGCATCGACTATCGGCCCTTTTTTGAAATCCATACCAGAATGGCGTGAAACAAAACCCCGATAGTCATTATCCGCGATAAAGCAAAGATCCTGACTTTCCGGTCGATTTTTAACAGGCAGATTATCAACTTGCGCCATCTCCCGAACCTGGGACTTCAATAATCCTCCCAGCGGAAACAACAAGCGTGACAGCTGATGCTGATTCAGCTGATAAAGGAAATAGCTCTGGTCCTTTCGGTCATCCACCCCTTTCTGCAAGAGGTATAAGTCACCGGCCTTTACGATCCTGCAATAATGACCAGTGGCCAGATATCGCGCCCCAATCTTTTCAGCCTCTTCCACCAGCAGGCCGAACTTGATCTGTTTATTACACACCGGGCAAGGGTTTGGAGTGGTGGCATTTTCATAGGCCCTGACAAAATAATCGATGACAATCTTATTAAACTCTTTCCTGTAATCCTTTACCAGCAGTGGGATGTCCAGAATATCCGCCATTTCACCGGCATCTGAAATGGCTTGTTCCATTTTCAGGGTTTGGGCACTGTTGGCCTCATCTCCCCAGAGACGCATAATCATCCCGGTCACATCGTAGCCCTCATTCTTGAGAATCTGGGCTGTAATCGAACTGTCTACCCCCCCGCTCATGGCAACGACGACGGATAGATTCTTCTTTTTGATCGGTTGTGTCATCCAGTTAACCGGTTTTTTAAATGGCGTCAATCACGGATTGCGCCAATTCATTGATATTCTTATCTTATGACCCTTTCCTTTTGCAACGGACATCCCCATCTGATCGGGTTATATTGAAGTCGATCATCATTCGGGCAAATTCCTTCTACTCAGGCCAAGTTTTGGTTGACAAATAATCATTAAAAGACTTGTCATAAAACTAAAAGATACATTGTTCTGCGCCGGAATACCGACCCCGCATAGTTGATGCAAGGCTTTCTTATTCTTCGGCACGTCAGTTTTAATCATCATGAATTTATAATAGCAAATTCACCGTTACAGCTCAACCTGCGTCATCATCCGATTATGCCTCCGAAGCTATTATTAATTATTCCAGCGACATCGGCGCATTATCAACCATGGAGTTCATCATGCACAAAAAAGATCAAGTCAAGACAGTCATCGAAAAATATATCAACAAGGGGCATGATTTTTTCGAATTGACACCCAGTTATCTGGAAAACCTGGATGAGTTAAAAGGTTTCAGTGAAAGGACCCTTAAAAGAGGCCGCACCGAATTCAAACTCTCGCACCCAGACATGATTAAAAAACACTCACGGAATTCTGCAAGCACTCGGAAAAAGGTCTTCAAATACCTGGAGAAATCACCGAAGACAGCACCCAAAGCACTGGACAGCGCATTTCCCGATATCGACAAAACGACCCTGCTGAGCATCCGTGCGCTCTGGAAAAAAGAAAAACAGCTTGCAGACAACAGTAATGGGGATTCCCACAGCCTCAGGCAGAGTGTTTTTGATTATATTGAACAGCACCCGAAAACCACCTTGAGAAAGCTTGAAAAGACCTTTCCCGGATTTAACCAGAAAACTGTCAGCAACTACCTTGACCAGTGGCGAAAAGATCATGCTCCAATGCGGAAGGTCAGCTTGAAACATCGGATCACTGAATACCTGGATGCAAACCCGGGCATCGACCTGCAACAGCTGCGCAAGGCGTTCGCGGATACCAAGCCGGCGTCAGTCAATACCTACTTTTCCCTCTGGAAAAACAACCATATTCAAACCAGCCCCCAGACAGGACCGTCATCTTCAGAGCACCTGGTGTTCGAAACAAGTGACAGTGAAATCGTGCAGGCACTGAAAACGACCATCGATGCACAACAAAAAACCATCGAGGTGCTGAAATCTCAAAATGAAATTATCAGGGAGCGGCAGAGCGTAAATTTTCCTGAGCTGGAAGGCATGACCAGAGATGAGATAAAAACCGTAGAACGGGTCATCCAGACATTTATCAGAGGTATTAGAAGCATGTAGCTGACCTCAGTCGCAGGCAAAGACAGCAGCGTTATCTACCGCTGCTGTCAGTCGACACAGTTCTTCAAGACAGACCGTTCAAAAGTCAAATGTCTCACCTGACTCTTTATATTCATTCAGCTTATTCCGCAGGGTTCGAATACTGATCCCAAGGATTTCCGCAGCTCGTGTGCGATTTCCTTTTGTCTGCTTCAAGGTTTCGAAGATCAGTTTCTTTTCCGCCTCAGCCATGGAGATACCCACGTTCAGCTCAAGTGTCATCGGACCGTCTTCATTCTCAGCCGTTGCAACCGGCTCCTCCTTGCCCTCATCGGCAGGCTCCACGTTTCCGGTTTCAACCACTTTCTGAATGGACACAGGCGCCATTAGAAGGTTGCTGACCGTTATCGTTTTTCCATCACAAAGAAGAACTGCCCGCTCCATGATGTTCTCAAGCTCACGGATATTGCCCCGCCAGTTGTAATTCTGCATCACTTTAAGCACATCCTCATGAATGTCGGGTAGTGGCTTGTTATTGCGCTGAGCATATTTTTTTGCAAAATAGGTCGCCAGAATACTCACATCACCTTTTCTCTCCCTGAGGGGTGGCAGTACCAAGGGAATGACGTTCAGCCGGAAGTAAAGATCTTCCCGGAAGGTCTGATTTTCAACACACTCCAGGAGAACCCGGTTGGTAGTGGCAATGACGCGCACATCAACCGCTATGGTTTCAGAGCCCCCTACCCGATCAACGGTATACTCCTGCAGCACACGCAGCAGTTTGGCCTGGAGCGAGAGCGGCATTTCACTGATTTCGTCGAGCAATATCGTCCCGCCATTGGCCTGCTCGAACTTCCCGCGGTGCTCATTGATGGCACCGGTAAAGGCACCTTTTTTATGCCCGAACAGTTCACTTTCCAGCAGGTTTTCCGGAAGGGCCGCACAGTTAATAGCCACAAAGGGACGGTCCGCCCGATCCGAGTGGTTGTGAATATATCGCGCCAGCAACTCCTTTCCGGTACCACTTTCTGATTGAACCAGAATACAGGCCTTGCTGGGGGCAACATTCTTGGCCACATTCAGCAGGTTGTGCATATTGGCATCTTCGGTGATAATCTCCTTACCCTGAGTTTCCTCTACAGATTCGACCTCATCCTTTTTGGAAACACCCTTCTTGTTCGCTTTCTCTGTTGCGACAGTTGTCACGCCGATCTCCTTTTTAAAGGAGAGGGCTCTTTCAATCAGGAAGATGAAGGTATCGAAATCAAATGGCTTCTGAACATAATCAAAGGCACCATGTTTCATGGCTGAAATCGCTGTATCAATTGTTCCGTATGCAGTAATCAGGATGACCGGAATATCCGGGTCGATGGCTTTGATGTCCTTGAGCAGTTCAAGGCCACTCCGCTTCGGCATGGTCATATCCGTGATCACCAGACTGTATTTGTTCTTGCGGAATTTGTTCAGCGCATCAATTGCGTTATGGGACAGCTCTACAGGATATCCACACCTTTTGAGAGCAGCCGACATGGCAATTCTCATTTCCACTTCGTCATCAACAACCAGTACCGGATCTTTAACCACCATTTCACCCTTAATGTCTTTATGTTTCGTTCAATAAGATTTTTCTATTCACTACAGAGGCTTGAATGATGAACCCCATGTCTGACACGAAATACATCCACAGGCTCTTTTCTTCCCTGCCGTTTATCCCTGGATTGCAACCGTTCTCAAAAAACAAAAAACGTTCTTGTTTTCCGTCCCTTAGACCTTTTTAGCGTTTCTAAGGGTTTAAAGCAACTCCATCTTTCCAGTTTTCTGTTTTCATACCCGACTGAGCCATCCTTGCACTGCGAGCGGCAACCGTTGAGCCAGTGTCCTTTTTACCTCATAAGACACCTCAAATAGATCAGACGTTTCTGCCGCAGACATCAGGTAGTCGTCACTGGTTTTCAGTTCATCGACCAGATTCAGCTCCAATGCCCGACTTCCATACCAGTATTCACCCGTCGCCACCTTTTCAATATCCAGAGTCTGTCGTCGCTGAACCACGAAATCTTTGAAAAGATCATGGGTCTCCTCCAGCTCCTGGCGGACCTTTTCCCTCTCCAGGTCGGTGTTTTCTCCCATCACGGTCAGGGTTCGCTTGTACTTGCCCGCCGTAATCTGTTCGTAGTCGATATCGTGGCGTTTCAACAGCTTATTGATATTTGGCATCTGCGCAACCACACCAATCGAACCGATAATCGCAAAGGGGGCGGCGATAATCCTGTCAGCCACACAGGCCATAAGGTAACCGCCGCTGGCCGCTACCTTATCAACTGCTATGGTCAACGCTACGTTTTTCTCCCGCAACCGCTGCAACTGGGATGCTGCCAGACCATATGAATGCACCATCCCCCCTGCGCTTTCAAGGCGGAGAAGGACCTCATCCTGTGCATGGACCACCATTAACAGTGCTGAAATTTCCTCCCGGAGCAGATCCACCGCCGAGGCTTTCATATCACCACTAAAATTCAACACGAATACTCTCTTTTTTTGCGTATCGCTCTTTTTCTCATGCTTCTTCTCGGATTTCAGCCTGTTTTTCTCTGCTTTTATAATTTGCTTAAATCGATATTTCGACAGCGTTTTCATCTCAAGGGCCCGTGCAAATTTCTGATACTTTTCGTTCAGGCTGCTGATCTGTAGATTGCTTTGTTTTTGGGCCTTTCCCCTGAATATGATCGAAGCCACCATCCCCACAACGAAAATCACCGCTACACTTATCGTCACTGTTTTCGCGAGGAACAGTCCGTAGTTGATCAACAAATCCATCATAGGCATCTCTGTCAATTCCCCTTGCGGGGATATTTCATGAATAAAAATCGCAGGGAGACTTCACCCCGCACAGGTTTTCCCCGACAGGTACAAATCCACTCCGGCCAGTAAGGGGCACCAAAGCGGAATTAAAAATGGTCAAAAGAACGGCTATTCAATCCGAATTAAAACTGTTAATTTAGGACAAGCGGTTTCAATGATGCAACCAGTTTAAACGCTATTAATTCAGTCAATACGAACAGCTAAATATAGAGCGTATTCGAAAACAAACAATAGACGGAATACGCTAGCTGACTATCCTTTCAGCTATTTCAATCTTACAGGAATAAAGATGAACATAGAAGATTACGAAGTATTTGGTGCTTCGATGGTAAACGTCCGTAACAAGAACGAGAAAAAAGTGATTCAATTCATGAAAGAGCTCATTCCACAGTTTCCGGAGTTTGACTACTGCACCATCTGTTTGCAGGACGTATATGCCCTGAGCCTGAATCAACTAACTCCCCGCTATACACAGGCAGGAACCATTGTTCTTAAGAAAGATCTGAGCGATCGTGATTATCGGGACGTTGTAGAAGCTGCCATCGAATCTGTGACCAAGAACGTCAACCACCCGATCTGATCATACCCCTAAAAACCGGTTAATCTCTTCAGACACCGGTATCGGATCGTCGAGGTGTAAATGGTGCCCGCCTTCCAGAACAACTGCCTGTTGAATACTCTGAATACAGGCAGCCCTTTCATTCAATCTTCCCAGCCGCTTTATCAAACCGTTTTTCCCTGTCACAAGCAATGTCGGGGCAGTAATACCCTTTAAGAAGCTCCGCACCTGATCCTCCACCATATACAGTGCAGATCCAAGTTTCAGCCTGGGGTCACTCCGCCACATCACACCGCCGTCTTTTTCTTTCAGGTTCCGTTGTACCAGGATCTGAATCGAATCCGGATTCATGTCTCCCACCTTGGTTCGTGCCACCACAGCTGAATCCACATCCGGATAAATCGGCATCATTTTTTTGCCCTGCCGTTTCATCTGCTGCACAGACTTAAACATCGAATCGCTAACCGTATCAGCCTCCCTCGACATGGGCCCGATGCCCTCCAGCAGCATCAAATGAGTGATGCGCTCTGGAAAGCTGCTGGCAACAACACAGGCGATGCCAGCCCCGAGTGAATGACCCAACAGGGCAAAGCGCTCCCAACCCAATGCATCAGCAATGGCCATCACATCATCAATATAGTCAACATAGTGGTATTTCATTCCAACCGGCCGATGCTCTGAATGACCATGACCCGCCAGATCTATGGCTACCAGTTGCAATTGTGGCAGACAAGGCGCCAGCCGGTCAAAACTGGCAGCATTATCCAACCAGCCGTGCAATGCCAGTACCGGCAAGCCATTCGGGTCTCCCCATCTTCTGGCGGCGAAGCTTAGATATCTTGTCTCGATTGTGGTTTCAACTGCTTGTTCAATGGACATTGCCATCCTGATCGATAATTTTTTCGCTGATCTTACGGCCCTCCTGATTATACCGTTCGATGATGCGATGATATCCTGTCGTTTCGGTTAATCTTTTGGAAAAAAAGTAGATGGTCCGGGTTTTAACACCACTGAGATCATAGTAGGTGGTTGATTGCGAATAAATTTTCCTGTCCCGGTGATCGTCCTTGAAATACACTTCCATGCGTTTTCGGGTGCCGGTTGGATCATAAAACAGGGCAATTCGTTCATATCCTGCTTCCATCGCCTTCTCTTCCCTGAATACAACCTCAAGCTCCTTCACTTGCCCCATCGAAAAATAGGACTTAATGGTCTTCATCACACCCAGATCGTTATAATCATTCGCCAGAATAAAGCTTTCATCCTTTATTTTGTAGCCGCGGTCGTCAAAATAGCTTCTCTTTTTTTCGTACCGGTACTCGTTGTCCCCCTCCTCGTAAACCGTTTCGATTACATCCGCTCCCTGGCTGTTTTTCATCTTCAGCACCTTTTCAGCCAGTGCCGGATCAACCAATCCAACCAGCAACAACAGGATGATCATATGTCTCAATCTCATTGTGGCTCTCCACTTAAGGTTTCTCAACCCAGGTTCATTTTTCTGTCAAACAATTACCGGGACTCCCGGATTTCCGGGATAAATGTGACATGAGAGGCTTGCATCAAGGTACCGGGATTTCTGAAAGAATCGTCTGAACAATATCATCCGCCGTCTGCTCCTCTGCTTCTGCCTCATAGGATATGATCACGCGATGCCGCAGCACGTCCGGTGCGATGATCTTGATGTCCTGCGGTGATACAAATCCTCTTCCCTGAAGCACGGCAAACGCCCTGGCCGCAATGGCCAACGTAATGGTCGCCCGGGGTGATGCCCCGACCTCTATCAACGGCGCTAACTTCCCCAGTCCGTAATCGCCAGGGTTCCGGGTGGCATCGACCAGTTCAACAATGTAGTCCTTGATTTTCCCATCTACATAAACATCATTCACCAAATCGCTGATCTTCAGCACCTCCTCCAAGGAGATTATCGGGCGAACCAGCGACTCCTGTGAAAATGCGGTGACACGATCCAATATCTCACGCTCTTCAACTTTCGAAGGATAGGAGACCCTCAGTTTCATCATAAATCGATCCACCTGCGCTTCCGGCAATGGATAGGTTCCCTCCTGGTCGATCGGATTCTGCGTGGCAAGCACCAGGAATGGTTTGTCCAGGGGATAGGTTATACCACCCAGTGAGACCTGTTTTTCCTGCATGACCTCCAGCAACGCACTCTGAACTTTTGCTGGCGCCCGGTTAATTTCGTCCGCCAGGATGATATTCGCAAACACCGGTCCCTTTTTCGGTGAGAATGTCCCGTCTTTGGGATTAAAGACATTGGTGCCAACGAGGTCAGCTGGCAACATGTCCGGGGTGAACTGAACCCGCCTGAATTCCGCCTTGATGCTTTGCGCCAGAGAGCTGACCGAAAGGGTCTTGGCCAGTCCCGGCAGACCTTCCAGCAGGATATGACCACCGGTTAACAGACCGATAATCAGTCGGTCCAGCATATAGTCCTGCCCTATCACCGCCTTACCAATCTCCGCACGAATATCCTGAATCTTTATACTTTCCTGCTTAATCCGTTCCTCAAGTTCCTTGATCTGACCGTACATAATTCCTCGCTAAACTTACTGCTAATGCGCAAGTCATGACCAAAAAATCATGACTATCTTCAGAATCTATCTATTATTTTCAGCTGCAGACAATTTACTGGTTGACTGTCGACCGCTCGCTAACGAGAATAGTAGCGAGACCTCACATAACTTTCAAGAGGAATGCGTCAATTATCCAACAAATATCCGAGAATGGTACCCACCAAACAGGAAATTGAACAAAAAATCCAGAAAATGGCTGCTTTTGTAGATAGCACTTTTTCACGGGCGTCCAACCTATTGGATGCAGTAGCCAACGACCCGGAGGAACTTGAGAAACAAGTACGCCAAGCGGGAAAGCAATCTACAAATTTTCTTAAAAAGCAGAAACTGGAGCTGGAGATCCGAATTCTCAAACTGCGGCTGCAGGAAGTCGAACGGAAAATTGACGTAGAACGGGGGAGCGGTGAAGGGGAAAACACCCCGCCATGATGGCTGGATGTTTCTCAAATCTATCTACAGCTTCGCTTTGGCAGCTTCTGCAATCGTCTTGAAACCATCGAAATCCGCAATGGCCAGATCCGCCAGGGACTTACGATCGATTTCAATTTCTGCCAGCTTGAGGCCGTGGATCAGCTTGCCGTATGTCAACCCGCAAATACGCGCAGCTGCGTTAATGCGGATGATCCATAATGATCGGAAATTTCGCTTCTTGGTTCGGCGATCCCGATACGCATAACATCGCGCCCTTTCGACCGCTTCTTTAACCGTGCGCAGCAGGCGGCTTCTTCCACCGCGGTACCCTTTGGCTGCTTTAAAATACGCGTTCTTCTTCTTGCGCGCGTGTACCGCCCTTTTTACTCGTGACATTTTTCTGATCCAAATCTAAAGGATTATCTGATTTGACGGGTGACCCAAGTGATCTCGGGTTTATCCGTTTGGCAACATTCGCCTGACAGAAGCCATATCAGCAGGAGCGATCAATCCGCTCCGCCTTAAATTCCGTTTAGCGGACGGACTCTTTTTCGTCAGTATATGGCGAAGTTTGGACTTCTTCCGCTTAATCTTGCCGTTTGCGGTAATCTTGAACCGTTTTTTCGCTGAACTCTTTGTCTTTATCTTATAACCTGCCATAATTTACCTTACGCTTGTTTCTTCGGTCCTAGTATCATCTGGGCGGATCGCCCTTCTGAACGCGGTTGAACCTCAACTACGCACAAATCCTCGACGGCTGCAGCAAACTTTCTTAACAATTCAAGTCCTAACTGGGAAAACGCCATCTCCCGTCCCCGATATTGAAGGGTCACCTTGACTTTATTACCGTCTGTGAGGAAGTTTCGCGCGTGTTTGACCTTGAACTGGAAATCATGTTCCTCTGTCTTTGGTCGAAGCTTGATCTCCTTGATGCGAATAACTGCCTGTTTCTTTTTTGCGTCGTGTAGCTTTTTACTCTGTTGATATTTGTACTTACCGTGATCCATAATCCGGCAAACCGGCGGAACTGTCTTCCCGCTGACCTCAACCAGATCAAATCCACGGCTCTCAGCAATTCCTAATGCCTCCTTTGTGTCCATGATACCGAGCTGCTCTCCGGTTTCGTCTATAACACGAACCTTGGCAGCGATGATACTGTTGTTCACTCGGGTACCATCTTGTTTGGTAGGCTTTCTCCTTCTTTGCTGGGCTATATCCCCTCCTTAAAAAGTTACGACGTAGGCGCGGGCGGGATTGAACCGCCGACCACTACCTTGTCGAGGTAGTGCTCTCCCACTGAGCTACGCGCCTATCGTTTTTTGTTTCCCGTTCAAAACGTTCTGGTGGAGGATACCGGGGTCGAACCGGTGACCTCCTGCTTGCAAGGCAGGCGCTCTAGCCAGCTGAGCTAATCCCCCGCTCAAAGAGAAACACACTGATGAATAATCCTTCCAGCCGCTTGTGGTGGGCCAGGGTGGACTCGAACCACCGACCCCGTCCTTATCAGGGACGTACTCTAACCTGCTGAGCTACTGGCCCCACAAATCTGAAGAATTTTACTCATCAAACATTAATAATTATCGAAACACCTATGGTTTGTCAACCGCTTTTTGATGTTTTTCTGAAAAACAATGAAACCGATTTTAGAGAAATACCGGCAACTAAGTCAACGACTTTTTGGGTTGATGGATTCATACGGGTATTGTTACTATCTTAGCATAGACAAGACTTTAAAATCGAAAGATTTACTGCGCTTGAGCGGAGCAATCCCGGCTTGATTTTGCACTTTGCAGAGAGTTAAGGGGGAGATCGCTTATCCGGAGTCCACACAGCCGGTATATAAACAGTAAACGGAGATATTGTGGCACATTTACCTGTAATAGTAGGGTTTGGAGGCGTAAACTCCGCCGGCAGAACCTCTTTTCATCACAGCTATCGCAGAATGACCATTGACCGGTTAGCTGCTTCAGACACCACCGACACCATGGCCGGTCTGGCAACCATGATGGGACTGCTCCGGTATGAGAACGGCCGTTTCTTGGACAGTGAAGGTACAGAGTGCCCAATTGAAAAAGTTTCTGACCGTTTTGGAAAAACGATCCTCGAACATACACTACTACGCAGGATTGAACGCGAACATTTTGACGTCGATCACACCCCGGTGAATAAGCAGATACATGCCAACAGCCAGGGTGACACCCCGATTCGATTGCAGACAGCTAAAAAAGATCTGCCAAACCATATTCCCGACAATTGGAAGGTAACAGCAGACACTCAGGACGAGGATCTGGTCAATGTTGAGATCACTGGGGAATTGTCCTTTATGGTAGGCGATGGAAAAACCATGGCGGTACAAACAGCCGGGCAATTGCCAGCCGGTTTTGACCCCGGTGCGGGCTATAATTCCAGACACCATCCCCGAGGGTTGAAGATGGCTGTCTACGGTGCATCCGACGCCATCAACTCCATGGGGATTGATTGGGAAACCATCAGGCAGGCTGTACGGCCGGATGAGATCGGAGTCTATGCCGGCAGTGGACACGGACAAATGCATGATGAAGGTGGCGGCGGACTAATGAAGGCCCACGTACTTGGCAGGCGCACCTCTTCCAAGCACCTGCCCCTGAGCCTGGTGGACATGCCTTCCAACTTCATCAACGCTTATATAATAGGGAACATCGGCCACACTGGCACACAAAAAGCGGCATGTGCGACATTTCTTTACAACCTGGAACTGGGCATGAATGAGATCCGTTCCGGGCGCAGGCGTGTCGCCATTGTGGGCAACAGTGAAGCGCCACTGGTCCCTGAAATTATTGATGGGTACAAGGCAATGAGCGCCCTGGCGGATGATTCCCGTCTGCTGACCCTCAATCATGCCACCGAACTGACACATAAGCACCGTGCCTGGTCCTGCCGACCCTTTGGTGAAAACTGTGGATTTACGCTGGCAGAGTCCTCACAGTATATCATCCTATTTGACGACAAGCTGGTACTGGAAACGGGGGCACAAGTCTTTGGATCCATTGGAGATGTCTTTATCAAGGCTGACGGTTTCAAAAAATCCATCTCTTCACCCGGTTTTGGCAACTACCTGACACTGGCCAAAGCTCTGGCTTCCGCCAGGGCGACGCTGGGTGAAAAACGACTTCGCCAGCGGACGTTCATGTCAAGTCACGGGTCCGGAACACCGCTGAACCGCTCCACAGAATCACATGGGCTGAACGAAATTGCCAAGGCGTTCGGGATTGAAAAATGGCCGTTGTCGGCTGTCAAGTGCTACCTCGGGCACCCACTGACCCCAGCATCGGGAGACCAGATTGTTACCGCACTGGGGACCTGGAAATACGGGTTGATTCCCGGGATCTTCACCCTTGACAAGGTCGCCGATGATGTTAAAACCAGTAACCTCCATCTCAGCCAGGAGCATATCGAAGTCGGTCCCGACGGTATGGATGCTGCGTTCATCAACGCAAAGGGTTTTGGCGGTAATAACGCCACTGGCGTTGTTCTGAGTCCCCAGGTCACCTTGCAAATGATCGAGAAGAAACATGGCCGCAACGCCGTCACCTCATATCGCAGCCGGAACGAACCGGTTGTTGAAAAGGCAGGTCAGTATGACAAGGAAGCCATTCGCGGCTTAGCCGAGTCTACCTACAGTGACAGCGAGCGGGTACTGAATGACAACGACCTGGATATGACAGACAGACAACTAAATGTACCGGGTTACGACAAGCCGGTTGACCTTAATTTATCCAGTCCTTACCCGGACATGACTCTCGACTAGCCACCAACCACCGGAGTTTTTGTTGAACGGAATTCTCAATGTCTTCAAACCTGCCGGCATCACCTCATACGGGGTGATCCGGGAGGTCAAGAAAATCAGCGGGCAAAAAAAAATCGGGCACATCGGCACTCTGGATCCGATGGCCGAAGGGGTGCTGCCGTTGTTTCTCGGTAAAATGACCAAGCTCATCCCCCATTTCAACCTGAGCGACAAGATCTACCGTGTCGATGCCCGTTTCGGGGCTTGCTCCACTACTCTGGACAGCGAAGGGGAGATCACAGCAGTTGCCATCCCAGACAATTGCACCTGCGACGTCATCTCTACCGCTCTGGAGGAGTTTGTTGGTGAGAGTGAGCAAATCCCTCCCATGTATTCAGCGGTGAAAATAAAAGGAAAGAAACTCTACGAGTACGCCAGAAAAGGAGAGACGGTCGAACGCAAATCCCGCCCAATTGCCATTCACTGGATCAAGGATGTTCAATGTCACCTGCCCGATCTGAGTTTTGAGGTACACTGTTCCAAGGGGACCTATATTCGGACATTGGTCAGCGACCTGGGCGAGAAGGTTGGAAGCGGAGCATATATGAGTGGACTGACTCGCACCTGCTGTGGGCAGTATTTTACGACAGAAAACGCGATAAATCTGAACAATATCAAAAATTTCAACAAAATTGATTTACAAAAAAACTTCATTGAGCCACAATGGTTGTTTACTGAATGGCACATCATTTCCGTGCACTTGCCGGAAATGATCACACATCTCAGTCAGGGGAGGTCCATTCCTGTAACGCCTGACACTCTCTGTCTCTCTGAACAGGGGAAACAGTTTTCAAAAGCAGTGGTGAAAGATTCGCAAGATCGCGTGATTGCAGTAGGCCGTCTCGAATTCAGCCAGGATGGCCATGGCAACTTTCAACCATCGAATGTTCTGATTTAAATACGCTGGATGAGGATTAGATATGTTAACACTTGAAGATAAGCAAGAGATTATAAAGAAATTTGGCAAAGACGAGAATGATACTGGGTCAACACGCGTGCAGGTTGCCCTGCTGACTTCCAGGATTACGTACCTGACAGAGCACTTCAAAACGCACAAACACGATCACCACTCCAGGCGTGGACTGATGAAACTAGTTGGTAGCCGGCGTGATCTGCTGAACTACTTGAAACGCAAGAATGTAACCGGATACCGGGAACTGATCAAGGAACTGGGACTTCGAAAATAGGACCGTGTTTAGAGCTTTCCCCCGGATTCAAGGCCAGAGAGCCTTCTCGCCAGGGGAAACAGAAAGCGAACGATGGGGGATCGCCAGATGCGTGCCCGCTACCCTTTCTGTTGAAACCGATTTTTACCAGGACACTCAAAGCCTTCGACCCGCTGAGCATCAAAAAGACCACCCGAATAAACGTGCCGTGTGCTTTCATGTCGCTATTCGCTCCATTCAGTTTCAAGCCTCACTATACCTAATTCAATCACCCCATAAAAAGCTGATTTGAAAGAACTCAAAAAAAAATGACAATATGAAAAAAATTGAAATCGAATATAACGGAAAAACACTCGGATTGGAAACCGGGCGGATTGCCAAACAGGCCAACGGTTCTGTATTCGTAACTTACGGAGACACAACGGTCCTGGTCGCAGCAACAGCTGAGACGAAAAAAAGCAATCTCAACTTTTTCCCCCTGACCTGTATTTACCAGGTAAAAACCTACTCACAGGGCAGAATCAACGGTGGATTTATCAAGCGCGAGCGAATGCCTTCTGAAATGGAGACGCTGGCATCCCGGATGATCGATCGCCCGTTGCGCCCACTTTTTACAGACGGATTTTCTTCCGAAACCCAGGTCATTGCGACTGTAATGAGCTGGGACGATGAAGCAAACACCATAGCGGCTTCCATGCTGGGTGCTTCCGCTGCTCTGATGATCTCTGATATTCCTTATGAAACACCAGTTGCCGGTGTCAATGTCGGCATCATAGATGGCGAATTTGTGGTTAATCCATCGCCTGCCCAATTGGTAGAGAGTGACCTTGATCTGTTCATCGTTGCAAAGGAAGGGGCAATTGTCATGGTGGAAGCCGGTTGTGATGAGGTTTCAGAAGAGGTCATGGTTGATGCACTGAGTTTTGGTTATGATCAGATTCAGCCGTTGATCCAGATGCAGAAAGATCTACGGGATGCCGTCGGCAAAGCTAAACGTGAAGTAGCACCCCCGGAGGATAACACAGAGCTTGAGAAAACTGTTTCTAAGTTTGCTCGCAAGAAACTCCAGAAAATTCTCGACATCGATGACAAAATGGAACGTCAAGCTGCCATTGGTGAATTGAAAGTTGAATGCTGTGAGAAGTTCGTAGATGATGACGGCGAGATTTCAGAATCTGCTGTGAAAGGTGTCATAAATGGCATGGAAAAGGAACTGATCCGGGAGAACATCCTCAAGCACGGCAAGCGGATCGGTGGACGAGCGCCTAACGAGGTTCGACCCATTGAATGTGAAATTGGAATCCTGCCAAGACCTCATGGTTCAGCCATGTTTACGCGTGGGGAAACTCAAGCCATCGTTGTTACCACACTGGGAACGAAAGATGACGAACAGATGGTCGATGATCCCTTGGGCCTGAGATTTAAGAATTTCTACCTCCACTATAACTTTCCTGCATACTCGGTGGGTGAAGTTCGAAGAATGGCAGCACCGAACAGACGCGAAATCGGACACGGGAACCTGGCAGAAAGAGCGCTTGCCAGAAGATTGCCTGCAAGAGACGCCTTCCCTTATACCATCCGCGTCGTTTCCGAAATAACTGAATCAAACGGCTCATCATCCATGGCCAGCGTCTGTGGCGCATCACTTGCCATGATGGATGCCGGTATCCCCATTTCCGGCCCTGTTGCAGGTGTCGCCATGGGTATGGTCACCGACGGCAAGAAGAACGTCATCCTGACAGATATTCTGGGTGACGAGGATCACGTCGGCGATATGGATTTTAAAGTTGTCGGAACCGCTAACGGAATCACCGCCCTGCAGATGGATATTAAGATAGACGGACTTTCCATGGATTTGATCAAGGAAGCCCTGGAGCAGGCAAAAGAAGGAAAGCTGCATATCCTGGGTGAGATGAACAAGGCACTGGAGAATTCACGGGACAGCATCGCCTCCAACGCTCCCCGGTTTATTCAGTACCGGATCGCTCCTGCGAAGATTCGTGAGATCATCGGACCGGGTGGAAAGATCGTTAAGGGCATCCAGGCTGAATCCGGAGCCAAGGTTGAGATTGACGATTCAGGTATCATCAACATCTCTTCTGCAAATCAGAAGAGTGCTGAGCATGCACTGGCGTTGATTCGTGAAATTACCCAGGAAGTGGAGATCGGAACCATTTACGAAGGGACAGTGGTCAGCATCGTTGACTTCGGTGCATTTGTTGAGGTTCTGCCTAACACGCAAGGCCTGGTTCACATCTCAGAAATTTCCAATGAGCGTGTCAACAAGGTTAAGGATGTACTGAGCGAAGGGCAAGTCGTTAAAGTCAAGGCTATCGGCCAGGACAAGCGCGGCAAGCTCAAGCTGTCAATGAAGGCGATTGAATCATAGATCAATCTTCGATATACTGCCGATAGAAAGTTCGGCAGTACTACCCACATCTGGTGTGTCCCCATAGTTTAGCTGGATAAAACGGTGGATTCCTAATCCTCAGCTCCAGGTTCGAGTCCTGGTGGGGACACCATATAAACAAAGGGTATACAGCGTTTTTGTCCTAATAAACGAAACGCCGACAAACGCCAATAGAATTCTGCTAAATTTTCTCCTTTTACCTCCTGTTTTTCAGCATCGAAACGCCAACAAAAATTAGAAAATTGGCTTGAACTGGTATCGTGTTCCTTCCCAAGTAAAAGAACAGGAAACTGATAAGGCAACGGGTTTTGATCCCGTCATTCACAGGTTCGATCCCTGCCAGCCCAGCCACCCTTCAAACTGCAGAAAGAGCGGGAGTAGCTCAGTTGGCTTAGAGCATCAGCCTGGATCTGATCAGGTACGGGGCTCTCTGAAAATCACCCCGACGAGGGGATACTGAAAAATCATACTAAGACAAGGGTATCGTACCATGGATAAACAGCAGAAATCCTATAAGCAGACAGCAGCCATGGCCTGCCTGCTCTTTATGTTAGTCGTTTCGATCGCCGCATGGATGACATACCAATCGGTCGAGGGAATCTGGGGGATGTTGTCATTTGTGCTTGTGGGCATCTTATGCATACTACCATGGATCATTCCTTTCTTCGTCGGACTGGTTGTCGGAGTACTGAGCCTCTTGAAGATACTCACTTTTGATGTTTACTCAACAGCCCTGCAAATATCACGTATCGAACCGAGCTGGATGACACATACCTGGGTCACGCTGATGTCAATCACCGGTTTTCTGCTGAGCCTTTACCTGACATTTGAAATCATAATGATCATGAAAGGCCGGAAGTATCAAAAAAAAGGGATCGACAGAGATCTCGCCTTGGTTAACTGCCAGATCTTCGACGGGAACCCTGACAGTGATGTTATAACTGATGGTGTCATCCTGATCAGGAACCGTGTTCAGGAGAAGGAAATCCCGGGACTGATAACTGCGGTTGGAAAAGCCAGTGATATCGACGTACCCTCAGGCTACGAAAAGATTGACCTGGATAGTCAATTCGTTATTCCTGGTCTGATCAATGCACACTGCCACCTGTTTTCTGACGGCAGGCCCATGAAAATGGTTAAGATGAGTGAATCCGCAAAGGAACGAATCTCAAAACTGTTGACACTCGGGATTGTCAAACGGATTTTCAAGCGCAGAATGATTGTCAATATCAACAATGCGCTCAATGCTGGTGTGACGACTATCAGAACCATGGGAGATCCCGAAGATCTTGATCTTATTATCAGGGACGAGGTCAGAGAAGGCAAGATCCATGGTCCGCGATTGCTCTGTGCGGGAAAGTTGATTGCACCAACCGGCGGCCATGGTGGACCTGTCGCCCGGACGGCCGATGGAACTCTTGAGATAACCAAAGCGGTACGGGAATTTGTCCGCAAGGATGTTGACCTGATTAAAATCAGCTCGACCGGGGGGGTGATGGACGCCAAAATGATCGGCGAAGCAGGACGACCACAGATGACAGTGGAAGAGATTGAAGCAGCCTGTATCGAAGCCCACCGGGGAGGTGTAATGGTTGCAACGCACTGCGAAAGTACACAGGGAATCCGGGAGGCCCTGGCAGGTGGTGTTGACACCATTGAACATGGCGCTGACATTCCGGATGAGCTGGTAGAACAGTTCAAGAACAATCCTAAGGCAAAGCGCGGGTACACCTGTCTGATTCCGACACTTGCCGCCGGAATGGGAATGGCAACCCTTCCCCTGGAAGTGACTCACATTACGCCGATGATTCTAGCCAACGGTGTCATCGTACAAAAAGAGATGATCAAAGGGATGCGGAAAGCATATCAGACCGGCATCAAATTTGGAGTGGGGACAGACGCTGCAGTCCCCTTTTCAACTCATTATGAGGTCTGGAAAGAGCTCAAGTATTTCATGAAGTACTCGGAGATGACAGCGCGGGAGGCGATCTCTATTGCAACCAAAGATACGGCTGAAATTCTGGGAATAGAGGACATCACCGGCACCCTTGAGATCGGAAAATCTGCGGATATTCAGGTGGTGGATGGTAACCCACTGGATGATATTGACACGCTGGGCCGGGTGAAGAAGGTCATCGTCTCCGGGACCCTGCTTGATAAGCCCCATGTCACCGAATTGAAAAGCCAGCTGAAGATAACACCCATTGATATGTAATGGCCGTCACTTAGTCTGGCTGAAACCCGTTCTGAAAACGAATCCGAAAAATTAATCTGTAGGGTTGAAATACACACTATGACATTTAGAATCGTTGAAAAAGGCACAGAGCGATATGTGTGCGGGACTATTGAACGTTTTGACCAAAAAAATGAGATGTTCAAACGCCCCATGTGGGACCCGGAAGTCGCTGAGATCGGCAAGAAATTTTACCGGGGTGCCACACTCCCGAAAGAAAAAGCGGGATACCACCTGAAAGACCAGTCAATGGTCAACGCTTCCTGGCACCTTGACAATGAATTCGGTATCAGTGGTAGCGGTGAAATCTATGCGTGGGATTGGAGTGGCAAATATGTTTTCCCCCGGGTACCAGAAGGGTGCAGAATCGATAACCCTGATCCCGTCCAACTCAGCAAAGAGGTAAAAAAAGCAGCCCGGTTTTTTGGTGCGGCAAAGGCCGGGATTTGTGAGCTTGACCAAAGATGGCTGTACGCTTCGTACTATCACATGACCCGGGAGGGAGTAAAATCCGGGAAGGTGGATCTATCGGATGAGTATAAATACGCAGTGGTGATCGGGATCGAGATGGATTACGATGCCATCAGCACATCGCCGGCTCATCCAGCATCCGTTGCAACTGGCTTAGCCTATTCGGAGATGGCCAAGGTATCCGCCATGGTGGCTCAGTTCATACGAGGACTTGGATACCGAGCAATCCCCAGTGGGAACGATACAGCGTGCAGCATTCCAATCGCCATTGATGCTGGTTTCGGGGAACTGGCACGGAATGGACTGCTGATAACACCTGAGTTCGGGCCCCGAATTCGGTTGGCCAAGGTTTTTACTGACCTGCCCCTGGTTCCGGATAAACCCATTGAATTTGGAGTATGGGAGTTCTGCAAGATCTGCGGAAAATGTGCTGAAACATGCCCCAGCAAAGCGATTATGTTTGGAGACCCCGACCCGACGCCTATTAATATCTCAAATCGAAGCGGGGTTTCAAAATGGCATATCAATGCGGAATCGTGTTTAAAATGGTGGGCCACAAACGGAACCGACTGTTCAAACTGCATCCGGGTCTGTCCGTTTAACAAACCGCGTGGAAAGCTTCATGACTTTGTCAGGTCGGGCATTCGCAGGCTGCCTTCCCTGAACCGGCTCTATCTAAAGGGAGACGACCTGTTGAAATACGGTAAAAAGAATGATCCTGACAGGTTCTGGCGGTGAACCAGGGATAAGATCTACCCGGTGATTGCCATTGTCGTTTCAGTTCTATTTCTATTCATTGGTAAAATACAGAGAAGGGGAAGTATGGACAATTATCTTGAAATTGCGAACAGTGGGTAGCCTGTTCTGGTGTCATAATGGTGGCGTTATATCAGGTGATCAGGATGACTCGGATCGCAATTCGGGCCGGCCTGGAAATCGGCATGTTAAAAAAGGACATGCTGATTGTACTTCGCTGCGGTTTGGACGATGTCTACGGGAGCTTCAATCGGTCTTCTTATCATTCCATTTCGACCCCCCATATTGATAAACTGAAAAGCTTAATTAGAGTGAGGGACGGAAGAATTGGCGTTCAACCGCTTCCTGGATCATTTACACAATCCAGGAATTGATGAATCAGACGTTGCGCTTGATGCCTGTATCTAACCACATCACTTTCAATTTTTAAATGCCATAAGGTCGTTAAAATGTATTGTTAGTTAGATCGATCTCAGTTAAAATCGACTAGTAAAGGTAAAAACTATGATCAAAAATTCTTGAAATCGGGAGAAATATCCACTCACTATTGGAGACATTCACCAGAGCTTGAACTGGATAGCCAATGTGGTATTTTAAACTGTCGCAATTCAAAGGTCAGAAAAACGTAATGCTTGTTTTAATCCCCTGGATTTCAACCCACCAGAAACGTAGAAATGTCCGATATAAAAAAAATGGGCAACCATTTCCGTCATTATGAAACAATTCTTTGATAAAAAATTGCTGGATGGTGTCAATCCCAGGATTGATCGTATCCTATTCAGATTATTCAATGAATTTAGTGATCTCGGGAAAAGTTTATCCCCAAAAAAAACCCGTGATATAGTTTACAAACGGCTGCTGCATTATTTAACACAGACTGCTCCCGGATACGACTCTGCGCAACCGCTTTTAGGATCGAAGGAGGAGGAACAGCTTCTTCTGGACTACAAAACAAAGCGTTTTCTGGAGGAAGCCAAACAGTGCGATGTAATTTTGGTAAGAGGTAATCAGCGTATCAGTCATGTAATCCAAACCCTGACAAAATCCCCGTATAGTCATGCGGCTTTCTATATCGGTAAGGGCAAAATCATAGAGACTGAACCGGCTGGAGTGATCGTCAGTGATATCAAAAAATATATCGGACTGGATATTCGTATCTGCCGGCCAGTGATGCTTTCTGCTAAGGGCAAAAAAACCGTAATGAACCACATGAAGAAGATGTTAGATCTGCAACCCAAATATGACGTTGCGAACATAGAAAAACTTCTCTTTAAATATTGGTACGCCAAGTTTCGACCTGATATCAAAGTATATATTGGTGGAAATACTGTTTTTGAGCAATATTACATTTGCTCTGGCATGATCGCCCACGGTTTTCACAAGGCGGGTTACCCGGTTACGCCATCATTGAGGTTAAGAAACAAAAAGAAGATTAAATCATTAAAAACTGTGGCGGAATTTGTAAAAATGGCGAAGCTCTTCAAAAAAAATTATAGTCAAATTGTTCCCGGTGACTTTGACAATAGCCCTTTTTTTGCTTCAGTTAAATTCTTGTTTCTCGACAGTAATCAGAACTCTAAAAAACGGTTTCAGTTGCAACAAAAGGTAGACGATCAGAACCAGGAAGTCGTTTGAAGAGAAGCGTTTTTTTGGTTTGGAGTGATTGCAGCGAATGAACCTATAACACCCGACTTTATAAGCCGGAAAAGATCAATCTCAATTTGAGGTTCCCCCATAATACTGGTCATACATTTTTGCTGTGTCCGGTTCTTTCCATAAGCGTTGCCAGAGGTATCGCAAACTAAGGTTCAGGATGAGACGCCCATTCTTTAGCCCGATTTTTTGCCAGCGCCGGGGTGAGGTTTCAATCGGTTTAAAAAGATGGACCACCCTTCCGAAACGCCTGAGACGTAAACTCAACTCGATATCTTCCATCAAAGGAATCGCCGGATAGATATTTTTTTCCACTATCGATAGTCTTCTGAAAAACTGGATTTGATCTCCAAATCCGATACCCAACATGGCAGCTCTAAAGTCATTCATTATTTCAATGACTTTTAAGAACAAATGGGAAGGGTAATACCTGCCGCCGACCGTCCCACCGATAACAGTGTTATCCTTCTGCAATACATTTAGAATTTCCGAAATAAGCCCTTTGGTGATGGTGACGTCTGCATGGATAATGGCAATGATATCTCCTCTAGCGGCCTTTATCCCTTTATAAATTTGGCCTCCCCGCCCCCAACCTTCTTCCGTAGTACTATCAAAGCGAATCAGATTTGTTGTTGGTTGATTTATAATTATATCTACATCGCAAATTTCACCATCCTCCACTACGATGATTTCTTGAATATCTTTTTCTCCTGATAATGCGACCAGACATTTTTGCAGATTGGGGCCGTCATTTTTAACTGGAATTATGATTGAAACGTTCTTGGGAAAAACAACGGGATTTTGATTTTTATCCAATCGTCTATTAATTAACCAGTTCGACCCGACAGTAATGTAAAAAGGAAGCCAGGTAATTTGAAAAATCCAAAAGCTGGTCGACTGGTTGTTTAACCAATTGGTGAAATAGCCATGAGACGTAATGGCAAGAATCAGGGTCATAATCAACCAGGTCAGAGACGGATATAAGACCACTAGGGGTAGAATCAAAATTAAATAGACAATATTTGAACCCGGTACGAATAGTAAAAAAGCGACCTGAATATAAAAAATACCGGGAATTGGATTACGCTGATAAACCGAGTTTAATTCAGGATGAAAATGTATCAAGACAAATATCAATGAAAAGACCAATAGACCATAATTTAGAGCCGTTCCAATTTCAGTTCCGGTTATTTGTGCGATGAATTCTGTTTCAATTTCTTCCGCAAAAAAGACAAGCTTTTCATATTCATTGAACTTGTTCAGAAACTGAGCCCAAATATTAGAATAGATGGCCAAACATATTATCAAAAAGGTGACTGGTGCCATCCAGAAACGATTCAGGTTTTTTTTGTTGAATAAAAAAAGCAAGCTTGGAGCTGTAATGGGATTTAGATAAACACAAACGCCTAGCCCGATAAACATCAGATTCCATTTTTTGTACTCATACGTGTAGATTGAAAACAGGACAAAAAAGAGGGTGAGGTAGGGAAAAAGAAAGTCTGGTTTCAGAGATAGAATGATGACAGGATTAACCGCGTAGAGGAATATCCAGTTTGTGGCCAGACTTCTGTTTTGGCAGATTTTCCAGAGAAGTCCAATATTTCCCAGGTCCACTGTTAACAGCATTAAATTATGGGCCAAAAGGGTTCGTCCAGGAGATAAATCGAAAAATGAGAATTGAAGTATGTCGGTTTGAGGACTAGCATGATAAAAACCTGCAAAGTCTCCCAAAGTTGTGCCAATCAGGCGGAAGATTAGTGATACCAAGATAAGCGTTACAAACTGACTTCTTTTTGGAATTTGAATAGGGAAAACCAGCAGGACTGCAATATTCAGGATCCAAAGAAAACACAACATCAGTATTGAATGATCAGATAGCAGCCTGAACGAAAATCCAGTTTGAACGTCATCAAAAAGACCCCCAAAAATCACAGAATACGCTGCCATCATCATCAGAGATACCAATATAAAAGGTCCCCAGGTGTATAATAGTGCTTTGCCTTGCATCGGGTTATCCGGATTAAATACAAAAGATTAATAATGTGATCGTCTTTTTGTCGTCACTTACGCAACATAGCAATTATTTTGATAATCACAACGATCGCGATAACGAATGCAACCGCAGTCAAGAATTCTCTTAGAGGCTTCCTGCCCGCCTGGTATTGATTCCAGGAGTCAGCGCTTCCTGCAGCCAACAAGGTCCCTTTCAGCGTTTGAATCAAAGATAGTAATAATATTTTGGTTTTCATTGGTTAACCGATTTAGGATTGAACAGAAAAATAAACTTGTTTTAATAATCCCACAATACAAAATAACCCACAAAAATAGAAAAGAAGCGAAACTGGGGATGGACCCTGATAGTAATAAATTATCTGGCTGGTGGCCATCAGTGCCAGAATGTATCGATTATCTGATGTAAATAATAGGGGAATCAGGGCTCCCATATACCAGGGAAAACCGGTTGTGGAGAAGATAAAAATGACCAGTATTAATTCGAGTCCTGGAAAATAATGATCGGTGATTCGGAAGTTTATTTTTTCTACCATCAATATGATGACCACTCCCCCAGAAATGGTTAGAATCAGCCTGGAAATCGAAGATGTAAAAAATAGATTAAGAAAAAAAAACAAAACACCGCTTCCTTCGATTGATGAAAAAAACGTAAAAAGACTGCCAAATGGGTGAAAAGGATAAAAAAAGCTAAACGGAAGTATCACCAGTAGACATCCCGCCAGACTCACTTGTACCATTTTAAATCTCCCGGAAAATGATCGAATCCAGGGAAGAAAAAGTACTACGGGCACAAGCTTGACAAGAACGCCACAGCTCAAAGCAATCAGGGCCTGCCAGGTTTTATGTTTGCCTGAAAAATAGAAAAAAAGCAGGATAAAAAAAAGTGTCCAGATGTCCAGATGTCCGGAGTTGGAAAATTCCTTGATAATTATAGGATTGCACCAATACAGGAAAACGAGGTTTAGAGATGCTTTATAGCGCTGCAGCAGATTGACAATTAAAATCAGACAGCCGATATCTGCAAGGGCCGACAATAAACGCCAGCTCCACAGACTGTCACCTAATTGGTAAGTAATCCAGAATAGTCCTTCTGCCAAAGGTGGATAAATAGTCATTACGTCAGGTTTCGGCAACCCTTGAATGATAAGATCCGGGTAATCAAGCGGTGTGACCGCATAAGGATTGATATGATTTCCCAATAAACGACCATCGAACAAATACCTGAGATAGTCATTGGCTAGTATGGCGGGGAGGAAAAATACAATTAATCGAAAAAGAACACCGAAAACCAAGAGTGTTGCAAAAATTCTGTTTGTTGATGGCATTCGATGAAGCAAATAGCGCCACCAAAAAAAGCAAATCCAGGTTACCAGTAATGACCAGAAGAAAGGTCGGATAGCGCTCTGGTTGAGAGGTAGCCAAATCCAGGATAGGTATGAAAGAGCCTGTAATAAGCCAGGGATGAAAATCCATCCAAAAGAGACATTCTTTTGAAGCTTTTTTTTCACTTTAGTCTAAGTATATTAGATTATTACATGTTAAAAGTGAATTTGGAAAGAACTAGTTTTTAAAATGTTTGTACCTGTCCGGATGAATAAATATTGGGTAGTTACCTGAATACTTCAAGTTCTATCGATTGCGGAATAGTCACTGATATTTTTTCAGACTGAGGGTTCGCTATATTGTACCAATTATCCAGATCAGCAGGACGATCGATATCATGACGTTTAGACAGCAATTCTATCTCCAGGCCCAGATGGATTGCTTTAGCTATTGTCTGTTTAAAAACCCGATCAGACCCCCAGTCAACATTTTTAAATATTTGCGGGGTTGGGGCTTTCAAGCCAACACAATAATAGCCACCATCGTAAGCAGGACCCAGAGTCAAATTGCTGTGCTCAAGTTTATCGAAGCCACAGCCCAGATCATTTATGGTCATCTCAGGGCAGTCCGTACCAATGATCAATATATTATCGTAACCTTCTTCAAAGCCCTGAATAAAAGCATGATTCATTTTTACTCCCAGGTCGCCATCAAGCTGCTCTGCATAGTGATACTCAGGCCCTAACCATTTTTGGATTTGTTCTATATCACAGCCACAAAAACAGATTTCGATGCTAATTTGCCGTTTGGCAGAGAGCTGCTGAACAGTATTCAACGTAAATTCCACCAGTTGCTTATGCAGTTCTGCGGCTCCTTTCTTCCCGAGCGCAGGGATCATTCTCGTTTTAGCTTTACCAGGGGTTGGATATTTTGTGAAAACAATTAATTTATCCATGGACTCGAAACCTGCAGATTGAGGAATGTAAAAAATGATCATTGGTTTCTGGATTGACCTTTGGGGTTCTACCTAAAGTTTAAGGTAAAGCCGTTCTAATGTAAATATTCTTAATTTATTCATGATAGACGCTTTTATTCTGAATGAATGTATAGATGAACGGGCAGAGAGATTGAAAAGGCAAGATCTGTGTGTTAGGTTATATATTATTCATGCTACCTTTATCTTTATCTAATTGAATATTTTAATTAAAAGGGCAACATATGTTTGGTATCATAACAGGATCCGGCTTTTATGATCTGCAACTGGATAACAAACAGGAAAATATAATATCCACTGAATTTGGTGATGCTGTGGTGACAACAGGTTCAATCTGTGGGCAGGATATCGCTTTTATAGCCCGTCATGGAAGTAACCACAAATATTTGCCTCATATGATTAACTATAAGGCGAATATCAAAGCCTTACAGACATTCGGGGTCAGTTGTATCATCGGCACCACAGTTTGTGGCGTTACCAATCCGGATCTGAAGTTGGCACAGCTTCTGGTTTTCTCTGATCTGTTTTTCCCTGATAATCGGCTGCCAGATGGAGAAATTTGTTCTTTTTTTAATCAACCTGGTGGAACAGAGAGAGGACATCTAATTTTCGGCAGCCCACTGAATCAAAACGTGACACAAGCGTTGCTTGCGGCGTACCAACTCCCGGAATTGACCTATGCGCATGTCAACGGCCCCAGATTTAACACAAAAGCAGAGATCTCATATATAAAAAATTATGCTGACGCAGTATCGCAGACTTGTGGACCTGAAATAGTCTTGGCGAATGAACTGGAAATCTCATTCGTTTTATTGGGGATTGGAGTCGACTACGCGAATGGCATTAAGTCGATTCCAACGCCGATCGATGTGTTGAAAAAAAATATGGAGGTTAGCAAGGGGGTCCTAACAAAGGCAATCGAAACTATAATCAAAAATGAGAGCTCCATCGGCTTTGATGGATTCATTTACAAATTTGACTAAAAGAAAAAATAAATCGAGATGCCTTTTAAAGCTAATAAAATGGTGTTCTTCCTTGATTACAGTACTTCTTGATCGAGAGATACTGTAATCAACGAAGACCCTAAAAAGTGAGTCTATTTTAGAATATGCCTACCTGTCGATTGTTGCTTCCAAGTCAGTATTCGCAGTCATCAAAACGTCGATAGTACCACATTATTCAAAACTATCCGGGTATTTGGGTGTAATATACTCCGCCCATGATGCTTAGTTCTCCAGTTTTGACAGCGCTGGTGTTGTTTCTCCAGGCTTATAGGTTGCCAGACTTACTACTACCATAAGCAGGAGAGAGACCACGAGAGCGCCGAAAATTGGCTCGATGTTATAAGGTTTGTTCAGGGCATAGAGAAGCGTTACCAGAATCATTCCACCGATCATGCTGGAGACAGCGCCTTTGTTAGTGGCTTTATCCCAGAACAATGCGGCCATGGTGGGGATAAACGCCCCGGAGACAAAGAGGGCAAAGGCCAGCATCATCATGTCAAATATCCCTTTCATTAATAAGGCAAAGGCCATGCCTAAGACTCCGATTATAATGACTGAACCTCTGGCGACAAGCAGCCCCTTTTTTTCACTCAAATCAGGGGAAAAGATTCGAGCGACATCCCTTGACACGGTCAGCCCGGCGACCATCAGAATACTTGCGGCGGTTGACATGATCACAGCCAGTACGGCAGCCAGGGCCAGACCGACAATGAATGTCGGCAGTTGGGAGGTAATAGCTATTGGTATAACGACGTCAGAGGTTCCAAATTTCGAAACAAGATCGGGAAAAAGGATCAGACCGGCCATTCCTACCAGAATAATCGCAACACTATATACGAAGTAAAGCAAGGCGGAGATCAGGATACTTTTCTTGACCACTTTTTCATCCCGGGCCGATGAGGCTCTCTGCCAAAGCGACACATCAATGAAACAAATGGGTATCAAGGTCAGAAACCAGCCCGCAATCACATGCCAGGGAGCACCCGTCCAGAAATCCAGCATATTGCCAGGCAGCTGCTCGGTCATTTGCCCGAGAGGCAGATCACTGAAAACAAAAAATGGCAGGAAAACGCCCAATACGACCAGCAGAAGCAGGGCCTGAAGCATTTCGGTATAAGCAATGGCATACATCCCACCGGCAAACGTATAGGCCACCATAACCGTCCCGGCAATCACCACCGCCCAGCTGTACGTGATTCCATAGACATTTCCCACAGCTGAAAAAACCGTTCCCAATGCGGCCACCTGGACACCGAACAAGGCAATGATTCCAAAGATAAGAAAAAAGGTACAGATAATCCGCGTGGTATTTCCGTATCGTTTATGCAGCACTTCCGGAATGGTCCAGACCTCAATACGTCTGATTACACCAGCGATCAGAGAGAAGCCAACCAATCCCAAAGCATACGCAATCACAGACCACAACACCACAACACCCATGCTATAGGAAAGCCCCCCGACACCCAGTGTGGCACCGGCACCAATGGCGGTTGCGGTAATCGTGCTGATTAAAGTGGGATAACCGAGATTTCTGCCTGCCAGGGCGAAGTCATTCTCGTTTTTGACCTTGCGATAGCTGATAATCCCGATCACCAGGAGAAATAAGAAATAGGCCCCAATCGTTGCCAAGTCAAGTATACTGATCATATTAACCTCTTTATTCGATCCATGTTATCAATCTAGATCCGGATTCAAGAAACCCGGTATTGATCTAATCCCTGTCAGGGACTAAAACCTTTATCCCGTGAACAGGCTTACACTTGTGAACGTAAGCAAGTGATTATCAGTCTCGCCAGATCTGCTCTTTGACATCGTAGCTGCCCGATCGAAGATCTTCTTTTTCCGCTATTAGCTTGTGTTTTTGAACCCGCATATTAGGTGTCATCGGAAATTCCAGCCGGTACTCAAGATAACGAGGGACCTTGAACTTTGCCAGGTTTTCTCGTCCATAAGCGACAATCTCCTCTGGTGGAATGCTTTCAACGGTCTCCCCTGGATTGGGAACGATATAGACCTTGACCTCTTCGCCACGGATTTTGTCCGGAACCGGCACGACGGCAGCCATCATAATCTTGGGGTGATGACTCAAAACGATCTCCACTTCTGCACAGGAGACGTTCTCGCCAGAGCGGCGAACCATGTCCTTTTTCCGGCCGGCAATATAGTAATAGCCGTTTTCATCCTGTCTGAAAAGGTCTCCGGTCCTGAACCATTTTCCATCAAATACCTCTTCAGTGGCTTCAGGCTTTTTGTAGTAGCCTTTAAAAATTCCAGGCCCTGTCACCTGAAGCTCGCCAACATCTCCCTGAGAGACTTCGTTGCCGTTCTCAGCGACAATTCTGAGCTCTCTATAAGGCAACGGGTTGCCCACCGAACCGGACCCAGTCAGATGGTCACCTTCTATAGGCACAGCCAATCCGCAGCCAATTTCAGTCATGCCGTAAGCCTCCCGGGCTGTGGTCTTGAACCGCTCTTCAAACTGATGTTGCAACTCTGGTGGAAAGCCGAAAATCAGGGCAAAGCGCAGGTTATGGTTACCATCGTCAGGAGTTTCGGGCTGCAGGTAGATCAGAATGGCTGCTTCGACCAGCGAAATCGTGACATTGTGTTTTCTGACCAGGTCCACAAATCCGGAAGCAGTAAACTGTTTGGCCAATATCAGCGTACTGCCGCTGGTCAGGGATGCTACCAACTGCCATTGCGGGTCCATGTAGAAAAAAGGCTGAATACTTAAAAAGGTTTCATCGCTGAAATTAAAACCTGAATTAGTGGTTGTCCATCCCAGAGTCAGCCAGTACTCATGGGACAGCATACATCCCTTTGGAAACCCGGTTGTACCTGAAGTGTATTGAATATTAATCAGATCGTTCAGACCCAGATCCGGTCCTGAAAACTCCTTTGAGGCAGCATCCGCTAACTTTGAGATCTCGTCCCCGATAGCATTATCACAGGGTCCCACCTGCAATACCAATTTGACCTGTGGGCATTTAGCGCGAATATTCTGAAACAGAGGGATGTAGCTGGCATGAATGATCATGGCTGTTGCATCTCCGTCATTCAGCACATATTCAAGGTCATGAGCCTGATAGTTGATATTCACAGGAATCATCACCGCCCCGATCCTGGCAATAGCCAGCCAGCTCAAGGGAAATTCCTTACAGTTCGGCAGCATAACACCGACATGATCCCCCCGTTTCACTCCCTGTGCTGTCAAGGTGTTGGCAAATTGATTTACGTTGTCATCCAGTTCCTGATAACTCAAACGGGAATCGTCATATTCAAAATAAATGACGGTTCTGTCCTTGTATCTGGCAGCCGCTGTGGTGAGAAGGTTGCCGATGCTTTTTTCCATACCGGGTATTGTTGTCTTCATCTGTCTCCTTAGATATCAAACAGGGTTGCAGCATTATGATAGAGCCATTTGTCCTTAACCTCTTCCCGCAGGGGAAGATCGGCGATCTCTTCGGCTCCCTGTTTCATTGAGAGCATCGGCCAACCCGAAGCAAACATGATTTTATCCTGTAAGACGCTGTTACCCAACTGCATCAGGGTTTCATATCCCGAGTTGGGTTTTCCCAGGTACTTGGGACGGACAGTGGAGGTGGAAACATATACATTCGGATGACGCCAGACCACTCCCATCAGTTCAGAGACCCACGGCCAACCGGGCGTACTACCTACGATCTTTAGATCTGGAAAATCGACGGCGATATAATCCAGCCAGAGAGGGCGGCAGACATCCATGGTCACGTCCCGCCGGAAATGCATGGAGGATTCGATAAAGACCGAGACGCCCAGCTCCAGACATTTTTCATAAATAGGATAATAAGCCCTGTCATTGGCCGGAAGATTGTATTCGTATGTCCAGAGATCAACACCTTTTAGCCCAAGCTCTTTCACCGCATACTCCAATTCTTCAACTACCACTTCGCCTTTGAGTGGGTCCAGACCAGCCAGGCCGATCAGCCGATCCGGATGTTGTTTGACCAGATCAGCACATGCTTCATTAGGAATTTTCATACCAAACGACGTTTCAATATCGCGGGCACGAATGACAGCCATGTCAATGCCTTCATCATCCAGCATTTTAATGAAGGAATCTGCCGTCCAGCCCATATTAACCAGCGTTTCCATACCTTCTTTCAGCTCTGGGCCATAAACACGAAAATAGTTCTCCATATATGCCGGTTCGATAAAAAACTCCTTAAAAGGCGGGGTAACCGCACAATCAATGACCTTTCGTTTTTTTTGTTCCTGTGAGGGGTCAGTCATACAATCTCCATTGGTTTGTAAATGCCTGAACATATTTTTAGTCCCATTCCCAACTTTCCTGCACAATATGTATCCAATAGAGGGGCTGCAAGAAAGCGGTTGATAGTCAGAACCTACTCTGTTAAAGATATATCAGCAATCTCATTTAACGCCAAAAAACTACCTTTTAACGCCAGGATTCAATATCGCTTCTAGTAATCGAATCTCTGCCGGCCCTCAAATCCACTGTATCCAGAAAATGGTATAATCTGATGAGCGATCCATCCGACAATACCACCTCCTCTGTAAACAGTATCCGTAGACTGCTGGAGGTAACAGGCAGAACAAAAGTGAATCCGAAAGATTTACTGATTGCGGCTGACATCGATCCATTCCTGCTGAAAACAGCTAATAATCGGGTTCCCAACAGCAAGATATCTCACTTGACCCGAAATTCGATCGAAAGAACTGGAAACGTAGCCCTGGGATTACATATCGGAGAACTGAGCCGGCCGGGATTGTTTGACATTCTGGGGCACGCCGTCATGTGCTGCCGAACCCTGAGAGAATCGTTCGATATCACTGCACGGTTCATCCCGCTGATCGGCGACAGCGATCGTATGACGGTTACCATGGAAAGGGACTATGCCATGATTACGTATGAACCGGTCAATTTGCTACCGGATTATTCGAAAACCTGTTCCGAAATCGCTATGGCCAGTCTGATTGTGAATGGAAGGTGGTTGACGGAGCGCAAAATCAAGCCCATCGAAGTGCATTTTCAATATGCTCAGCCCGCTTATATGTCAGAATACCGTCGTATCTTTGGATCAGCCATATCTTTTGAACAAAATGAAACTCGGCTGATCCTTGAACGAGGCGATCTGGACTATCCGCTAAATCAGGCCAACCCGGAGTTGCTGTCAACACTCATCCACCAGGCAGAAGAAAAGCTGGCCGGCCTGTCAACCAGACAATCATTTTCAGATCAGGTTGCGGAACTTCTGGCGCCGGAGATAAAAAGAGCGGAACCCCATATCGGGACCACAGCAGAAAAACTAATGATGAGTGTTCGTACACTACAACGCCGTTTAAGAGAGGAAAACACCTCTTATCAGAAAGTCCTGGACCAAACCCGGAATCAAGCCGCCAAACGCCTGCTGCATGAAGCGTTTTTCTCACATGATGACATCACCTCCCTGCTGGGATTTTCCTCCACGTCTTCTTTTTTCCGCTCTTTCAAGCGTTGGAACGGGTTAACGCCAGGAGAATTCTTGCGGCAATAAGCCTCCATAGTTTTTTACAAAGCCCCGCATATCCAGCCCCCCTTACTTCAACTGCATGCGTTTGATATTCCTATAGGTTATGGCGGTTAGAGCGGCGCTGATCAAAAGAAAATGGCCCGATCCGGATAATGCGCTACCTTCAGGCCCAGCTCCTGAAAACCAGAGCAACCCACGGATTATCTCCTCACGAAAGCCCAAACCTTCTGATACCGCAACTAGGATTGAAAACCCCAGTCCGACGCTCGACCAGAATCCCCAAATGAAACCGGTACCGAACCGGTATGTGGAGGAGCCGATGAAAGCGCCAAGAGTCGAAAAAAGCATCAGTATCGAAAAAACAATCAGGAACTGATTGATCCAATGATCCGTCAGCGAACCGTAGACGACACTCAGGAAATCCACTTCCTGAAACCCATAGGCATGATTGAGGAAGCGAAGCACTTGCAGGTCGAGCAGTATCAACAGACTGCTCAATATGCAAAAATGAACCATGACCTGAACATAATACCCGGTAAAGGCCTGCCGCGGGACACTCATGATGACATGGTAGCCAAATTCCCGTTTGAACATGACGATATGGTTGATCATTGCCGTCATGACTGCAGCCAACCAGAGCCATGACCAGTATGCCAGTGAAGCTTCTGCGGCATGATAACCAAAAAATTCAACCCGGATGATCATCATTGCATAAAACAGCCACCAGAGAATGAGATGGATTCCGAGGGGGATACTGCTTAACCTTATTGGCATCGAGGTTTGCAACGCTGCCTTCAAATTGCCCGGACTGGAATAATTATAGGTCATAGGTCATTTTCACGTAGGTGTTATAGGGATCGTGCAAAAATAACTTGGCGTAGCCTGTTCGCAAAAGTCCCGTAAAGACTGGACATTTTGCAGACAGATTGCCACAGCAACGTGTTTCTTTAACATTAATGGGAAACACTCGACTAATGAGAAACACTTGAGTAAATTTTGAGCCGACCCTTAATTACTGGTCAGGTATATAAAAAGCTGCTGCAATGAAATGGAAGATACCTGCAGACCCGTGGGGTCCTCTCCCGGAGCTTTGCCTTCAACCGCTACACGCTTCATCCCACCAAAGGTTTCAGACCCCAGAACACTATATGATTTCGAGAATTCATCCACATCATCAGACTTGCCTGAAACACAAAAGGTCTTTTCCAAAAGCGCCTCAACCGATTCCTGACAATACACTGTACCGTTTTTCAAAATAACCACCTCACTAAACGCGTTGGCCAGTTCTTCGATCAGATGCGTCGAAACGATGAACATACGTGGATTCAAGCCATACGCAGCAATCAGTTCACGGTAAAACAGGTCACGAGCAACTGCGTCCAGGCCGATTATCGGCTCGTCAAAGATGGTAATGAGGGCTCTGGAGGCCAAACCGAAAATGATCTTAAAAATGGAGCCCTGCCCCTTGGAAAGCTTACCCTGCCTTTTGTTCAAGTCCAGTTCAAATCGCGCTGCCAGATCTTTTGCATACTCCAGATCGAGATCAGGGAAGAAAAAGTGCTTCCCATGATTAAGCAGTTTATGAAGTTTGAGGTCTTGAAAATAGTTCTTTTCCGGCATATAACACACCTGCCGAATAATGCCCGGCCGCTGACTGAGGTCTTCACCCAACCATCGAACCTGCCCCCGATCGGGAAGGATGCGGTTCGTGATACTGTTTAAAAGGGTCGTCTTCCCGGCCCCATTCCGGCCAAGCAGACCATAGATCTGATTCTCTTGGAACCTCAGACTGACGTCTGTCAGTATGGCTTCGGAACCATAACTCTGTGTCAATCCCTGAATATCCAGGACTGGTGTTGTCGAATCCATTATTGCTTTCCCCCATCTCTTAGCATGGCGATTATATCGTCCTGACTGAGTTCCAGACTCTTCGCTTCTTCCAGCAAAGGCTTGATAAAACGATTGTAGAATGTCTCGGACCGATTATCCTTGATCTTTTTTCCAGCGCCCGTTGCAACAAACATCCCGATCCCTCTTTTTTTATAGAGAATGCCCTGGGTGACCAGAATATTGATTCCCTTGGCAGCAGTGGCGGGATTAATTCGATACATGGCTGCCATCTCGTTCGTGGACAACACCTGACCTTCCTCCATGATGACACCTTTCAGTATCTCGTCTTCTATACTTTCCGCAATCTGTAAATAGATGGATTTATCCGCGTTGAATTCCAGTTTCATGAGATATGCTGTTGATGTTTATCGACCAGGCTGTTTTATAGGTTACTTAGTTCTTCGCCCACCCAACAAACCATTGAACCGAGATAGAGTGATTCTGTCAATGGAAAAATCGAAACAAGGGCCGAATTTGGGAATTTTCAAAAAACATTGGGGGGCTATTTAAGGATTCGAAAAATACCAATGCTGTTTTTTACGCAATTTAATTCACTGTAATAAATGCTAAATGAAAGTTTTCTATATTTTTTGTTGACTGAGGTGTTCATCGGTAATATAGTTAGTTACAGAAGTAATGAACCATATAAGTAGCTAACCAACTAAGCTTTTTCAAACACAACAAATTTCGATGAGGAGACAAAATGAAAACTGAAATAAAAAAGTATCTGCTGGTTGCATGTGCATTGTTTTTGGGTGGTCTGTTCACAGGAATCCTCGGTATAGCTCAGGACAGCTCTTTTATCCGCACAGCCTCACCGGCTTTTGAGTTTCCGATTCCGGCACCGTTTCGTTTACAAAAGCCCCAGTTCAATGAAATATTCAGGGCTGTAAATCCGGCAACACGACTGCCGATCACTATTACTGTTTATCCCCTGAAGCTGAGACGAAGCGTTGAGTCCGAGTACGACTTCCTGCGTAAGCGGGTGATGAAAACCATCATGGGCACCGGCATTTGTCGTGAACTGAAACCTTATCAATTCGAAGCCATAGCCGATTTCAAAGGTTTCCCCGCCTACAGTTTTAATTTCGATTGTCTGTTAAAAGGGCGACCGCTTACGATCAAAACAAACTTATTAACGATTACCAAGGAGGGGAAATTCATCTCTCTCTTCGGAATGGCCTTCGGTAATATCGATGAGATCAAGAGGCACTTCAAGCAAATTATACTTTGATAGTAAAGTCCGGACGGATCACATACCCGATCTGTCCAACAGAAACCTTATTTAAAGACTAACTCAGGAGATTTAAAATGACTGGCAAAAAACACACAGGCAAAGCAGGCAGGCTTTATTTTCTGGACAATCTGAAGGTGTTTATCATTTTTCTGGTTATTGTATTCCATGCTGGATACGTATATGAAAGCGGTGGCTTCCTTTCTTTTCTATGGATTGTCGATGATCCATCGAAGAACGATCTGGCGGGCATTATCAATCTGATTCTGGATATGTTCATGATGCCAACCCTGTTTTTCATTTCAGGGTATTTTGCGCCCATGTCGCTTCGCTCCCAAAAGGGATTCGCTTTTCTAAGGTCCAGATTCAAAAGACTGATGGTTCCCTGGATCATAGCGATATTAACCCTGATTCCGTTCTACAAGTTGATTTTCTTGGTCTCTCGGAACCTTCCCCAAGAACAGCTGGTTTCTTATTTCCATTTCAGTGGCGAGATTATGCTCAATCAAGGGTGGCTCTGGTTTTTACCCGTTCTGTTTCTCTTTGACACACTCTATTTCCTGCTATCGAAGGTGGTTCCAACCGGGTTTCGACCCAACCTGAAACTTACGGTTATTGCAGTGTTCCTGATCAGTGTGGGTTACAGTTTCAGCATGAGTTATTGGGGCCTTTCCGGCTGGACCAAAACAGTGCTATTGGATTTCCAGAACGAACGACTATTGATCTATTTCATGCTCTTCATCCTGGGGTCCCAGTTAAATCTTCACCATGTGTTTTCAACTACACCCGGCAGCCGAAAACTATATTATCTGGCCAACGCGACGATCTGGATTCCGATGAACCTGTATGTGGTGTTCGTGTTGAATCTGATTTTTAAGCCGGGCAGTCACATCATTTCCAGGATTGGCGATTTGGTAGTACTCTGGACCAGTTTCCACCTCTCAGTCCTCGGGTTGTTATTTATTCTCATCAACACCTTCAGGTATTTCTTGAATCGCAAAGGACGATTGTCTACCGCATTGGGACAATACTCATATGGGGTGTACATCATTCACTTTATTGTCATGGGGGCCATCGCGATGCTGCTGCTGAATGTTTCCCTTTCTTCGACTGCCAAGCTCGCGGTTTTGTCAATATCTACCTTTGTTGCATGCAACCTGATCCTGCTTTTATACAAAGGGGCTTCCTGTCGACTATCAAAAAGGGCCGGATTCGTAGTGGTTCAAAGACCGATTCAAGGAGCATCCAGCCGCGTATGACATTGGTTCATTCCGTCAATCAAACAGAAAGCATTATGAAAAGATAATGCCTTTTGGTGAGTTTTAAGGCTGGATAAAACATAATAATCTTTTCTTACGGATTCCCATGATCCTGTCGAAAGCAGAGCTAGACAAGCTCTGCATCCGATCTTTGGTTTACCTGTACTTCGTGTACTGGGGCAATAATGTCTGGAATTTAGCGCAAAGCGGCAAGCGCGGACTCCAGTTGCGTCTGAATTTCAGCATTATTGATTCGACCTGACTCCAGATCAAAGTTTTGATGGAATGTGGGAACGGACAGGTCTGCGACCACCTGTGCGCCAAAAAACGGCGCTGATTCTTTTGCGGTTGACAGTACGCGACTGGCACCTCCAGGGCCTATGGATGTCGCAAGCATGACAACAGGTTTGTCCTGATAAACTTTCATATCGATGCGGGAGGTCCAGTCGTAAAGGTTTTTAAAGGCGGCTGTATAGGATCCATTGTGTTCAGCAAAGGAAATCAATAAGGCATCCGCATCACCTATCTTTTTGTAAAACAGATGCGCCAGATCCGGAACGCCCCCTTCCATTTCCCGGTCAGCACTATACAGCGGCATTTCGAAATCATTGATGTCTATGATTTCAATATCTGTATCATCGATGATACCGCCTTCCAGTAATTCTGTGGCATAAGTAACCAGATTTTTGTTGATCGAGTTGCGGCTGCTACTGGCCGCGAAGGCTAAAATTTTCATATTATTTCCTGTTCTAATGTGAATGGTTGATTTGCACTGTGTTGACTTAGATATTACATTGCCTGTATTATGATAACAATATGGCAACAATATAATTTACTATTCCTATACAAGAACAATAGTCAGGAGGATTTATGGATTTGAATCAGATGATGATTTTTGCCAAGGTTGCAGAATTTCAGAGTTTTACAAAAGCTGGCAGAGAGTTGGGAATCGAAAAATCGAACGTGAGTGTGAAGGTTTCTAAACTAGAAAATCGGTTGGGTGTTCGGTTGTTGAATCGAACGACTCGTTCTGTAACTTTGACAGAAGCGGGCGTGGGCTATTACCAGTTTTGTTCGGATATCCTGGATAGAGCCGAAGAGGCGGATGCATATGCTGAATCACTGAACTCGGAACCCCAGGGTACTTTGAGGATCACTGCCGCCGTGGATGCCGGCCCCATAATCACTAAAAGTCTGATAAATCCCTTTCTTGAGAAGTATCAGCAGATAAAGGTAGACCTTTTCCTGACAAACCGAAAGGTTGACTTGATACGGGAGCGGTTTGATATTGCCATTAGAGCCGGTGCGCTGCAGCAGGTTGATTCCAGCTATATTGCCAGGCAGATTACCCGAACCAATAACGGGTTATATGCCTCACCTGCCTTTATTGAACGATGGGGGATGCCAGCATCAATCGAGGATCTTAACCAGCGTTTGATGATCGGGTTTGCTTCAGAAGAGGGATTCGCAAACAAATTTAGCCTTAAAGCCAGAATTGGAAAACGGGCGGTTCAACTAACCCCCAAATATCGATTGAAAGTCAACGATATGACAACCAATGTAGAAGCCGCATTACTGGGAATTGGAATCGCCATTCTACCCTCAAATTTTATTCAGAAACATATTAGAAATAAATTGCTAATACCAGTGCTGCCCGAGCTGGAATTTCCTGAGGCCGGGTTTTATGCACTGTACCCGACGCGACACCTGAAATCGGTTAAGCTAAAGGTGTTTCTGGAGCATATTAAAACGTGGGACCCAATGCTTTAGTCTGTTGAGGGGCTCTGTTGCAAAAAATTGGAAAGCCGAAAAATGATCCTGAGATATTTATAATTATGCAACTGGTTAGGATCGGCTCAATAATTACTCAAGTGTTTCCCCTTGACGAAAAGGAAACACGTTGCTGTGGTATTCTGTCTGCAAAAGGTCCAGTCTTTAGGAAATTTTTGCGGACAGATTATATATGAGTTGGCTTAGAAATTAGTTCACATTCTGTTAGTAAAATGTCTGGCTTTTAAGACTTTTGCAGACAGACTATGTGAAATTATTTATAAACGATCTCTGCCAAGTTATTTATGAACGAGCCCTTAGTACCCGAACTGCCTTTCAATTAGACGTATCTCTCCCATCAATCCCTGATTGTATTTCCAAATATCGATAAGGGGAATTCAGTCCTGCGTCCTTGTTGGGATGGTATAACATCCGACGGGCCTACTTATTGGGCGTTTTTCTGTAAGCGGTTGTCTGTAAGTTGGCAACCAGGTTTCCGGCATCATCTGTCACAGTGATAAGATAAGTCCCTAGTTTTCGATTCAAAGAGATCTCCCTGGCCTCTGCTGTCAGTTTCCCACTACGCACAGTATTGATAAACGCCACCGTCATGTTGATCGCCACGGCGTCCACACCATGAGAGTTCACGGCAGCGGCAAAAGCCAGATCTGCCACTGAAAAAATTGCCGCACCATGAACCATATCCAATCCATTCAGATGTTGATCCCCGATCTCCATCTCGGCTTTTGCATAACCCTTAGACACTTCAAGCAGCTTAATCCCGACATGTTTTGCAAATCTATCGTTCTTTATAACCTTTTCCACACTTGTCATATCTGAAGGATCTTCCATCTGATTAGATTCTAGATTGAGGTTTTTTATAATTGTCAGCGATCAGACAATAATGAGTTGATAGGTACGACTGAGATAGGACTCGAGTGTCGTTTCAATAAAGGCGCTGTTGACTGATTTTTTAAAAATTTGTTCTCCCATATGAGGCATCGCTAAAAGCCGTATTCGTGTTCAACCTTAGATATTCTGACCTTTTTTCTCACCTTACAAGATCGGCAACACCTGGCAAAATATATTTGGGTCGGTAGGCATACTTTTTCATTTCCTGCTCATCGGTAACACCACTTAGAACGAGAACTGTATCCAGATCCTCATGTATTCCCGCGATGATATCAGTATCCATTCGATCACCAATAATGGCGGTTTCTTCCCTACTACAACCCAACAATTTTCTCGCATGCCTCATCATCAGGGGATTGGGTTTTCCAACAAAATAAGCCTTAATTCCCGTAGCCAGCTCAATGGGCGCAATCAGCGCACCTGCCGCAGGGGCGATATCCTTGCCCATGGAATCAGTCAGATCCGGATTCGTCCCAATCAATTTTGCCCCGTTTCTGACCAGGTTTACAGCTCTTTCCAGTTTTTCAAATGAATAGGAGCGAGTCTCACCCAGAACGACATAATCTGGATTGATCTCATTCATCGAAAAACCGACTTCATAAAGAGCGGTGATCAGTCCAGCTTCTCCGATAATATAAGCGCTTCCTTCCGGACTCTGAGACTTTAAAAACGATGCGGTCGCCAAGGCACTGGTATAAAAGTGGGATTCATTGACACTAATACCCAGACGGTCAAGTTTCTCTTTAAGCTCTCTGGGAGACCTTTCGCTGCTATTTGTTAAAAACAGAAACTGCTTTTCTTCATTCTGAAGCCAGTTAACAAACTCTTTCACACCGGGAATCAAGCGGTTCCCATGATAGATAACGCCATCCATGTCACAAATAAACCCTTTTTTATTTCGCAAGCGATCCATATCCATGTCTTATCCTTCATTTCGGAAAGGTTATTGTCAGTTGGCAAAGTTCAGTCGTTTCAAGAATCTGTTAATACTTAATAACCATCAATGTTTTGATTGGGATTGTCAACTTAACGTCAGATTGCATAAGCTCACTCTCAAATTATCAACTTACCTGATCTCATTGTAGAATGATCAATACCTGAAGTGTTATATGTAAAGTGGACAGCCAGGTAAGTTTGCTCTGACAGTGGACTTATGGAGGGATCAATAGATGAACGATAGACTGGTTGCAGCTTCTATCCGGTTTCGCTATGATAGCATCTCACCCGGATCCGGGTGTTTTTTGTCGAAAATGGCCTGATATCAAGCGTTCGATTCCTGCCGAAATCACAATCCAGCTATTCGATCTATGAAAGTAACATCGCCGGGGGACACAGAGTCTCAAAGATCTCAAGATGACAGTTGATAAGCATTCAAAGGCTCAGGTTTGCAATACTGGCTCGAAACTGGATGGAGAATTGGGCAAAACAGACGTCGGTCTCGTCGAGGAATTGAAGCATCAGTTGAGTCTTATCGAACAGCGGATGGAAAATGCCATGAACGCTATCGAGGACGGCTACGCTGAAGCAGATCTGGAAGGCAATCTCATCTATTTTAATCCAGCCTTTGCCCGGATGCTGGAATTCCCGGTCGATTGCCTACAAGGAATGAACTACCGGGCCTACGTCTCCAAAACTTCACAACCGGCTGTTTTCAAAGCATTTCACCACGTCTTTCAGGGTGGTGATCCCATCGATCATCTTATATTCGATATCCAAAAAGGGGATGGCTTAGCGGCTAACTTCGAGACATCGGTCTCATTAATTCGGAATCCAGCCGGAGAAAAGTCTGGCTTTAGAGGGATCATTCAGGATATTACCCGACGGTGTCAAGCCGAGCAGGAGCTGGAAAACAGCCGCAGCCGTCTCGAAGCCATCTTTCAAAGCGTAAGGGATGCCATCATAACCGTCGACCAACATGGCCGTGTCATGGATTGCAATCAGGCGGCAGAAGCGGTGTGCGGTATCTCGACCCTGGATGCAAACGGCAAGCTGTACACGGAGCTCCAGCTCAACTGTCAGGGACGTTGCCGTGAAGTATTAAACCAGACACTTGAACATCAACGTCCCATCCAGGACTGTCAGATCGATTGTGGAAAAGAAACGGCAGATAGCCGAACGGTCAGTGTCTCCAGTTCTCCACTCCTGAGTCAGGATGGAACGGTTAAGGGAGCTGTACTGGTCGTGCGGGACATGACCCGCCTGCGGGATCTGGAAAAAAAGCTGGAAGATCGCCATCGCTATCAGAACATCATCGGCCGTAGTCGAAAAATGCGGGCTGTCTATGAACTACTGGAGAACCTGACCGATGTGGATACCACTGTCCTGATCACCGGCGGGAGTGGTACCGGTAAGGAAATGGTGGCACGGGCCCTTCATTTCGGCGGCTGCAGGCGAACCAAACCATTTATCTCGGTGAACTGCTCAGCCCTGGCTGATAATCTACTGGAGAGTGAGCTATTCGGTCATGTCAAAGGGGCCTATACAGGAGCAATCTCATCCCGGCAGGGTCGATTCCAGATGGCAGACAGTGGAACCATCCTTCTGGACGAAATCGGCGAGATTCCGTTGCGTACTCAGGTTAAACTGCTACGGGTCCTTCAGGAAAAATCCTTTGAACCGGTTGGCGATGCCAAACCGGTAAAAGTGGATGTTCGGGTCATCGCCTGCACCAACCAGGACCTCAAGCAACAGATTCAACAGGGGCGCTTTCGGGAGGATCTATTCTATCGTCTCAAGGTGGTGGAAATCCAGCTTCCCTCACTCAAGGAGCGTCGAGAGGATATCCCCCTGTTAATTGAACATTTTGTGGACCGTTTCAATCAGAAGTTCAACAAGCAGATTCTCGGAACGACAACTGCGGTTCTTGATCTGTTCATGCAGTATGACTGGCCGGGAAATGTGCGTGAACTCGAGCATACCCTGGAACACGCCTTCGTCTTGTGCAAAGAGCCTCTGATTGCCCATCGTCATCTTCCCTTAGATTTAACCCGCCTGCCCACCCAGAAGGAGTCTGATCACGCCCCAGCGGAACCCCTCAATGCCGCCGTCCTGCAAGACAGCTTGCATGCCGCAGCAGGAAACAAAACACAGGCTGCCAGGCAACTGGGCATCAGCCGGCGAACTCTCTATCGAAAGCTGGCGCAATTCGGGCTCTCCTAAAGCACGCCACAGGTACCTCTCAATTTCAATATCCAAATATGTGGTTGCATTGACAATCTGTCAGGATCGTTAGGGCAGGTTACGCAATACCCTTTCCGGCAAAGTTGTGCCGTGGCACAAAACTGTGCCAACCAAAGTGTGTCATGGCACAGTTGGTTGGCCTGCCTGCCTACATCCCCCTCTTGAATATTCCGGGTAATATATTGAAACTGTGATGTTTTAAAATTTTATCACTGTGTCTGCCCTTCCGGTATGAAGTTTGTAATATCTGTCTGAAACCCACAGCGGCTATTCAATCCGGGAGAGCGAAATATAAACCATCAAAGGATCCGATCATGCAGACACATGTCAATTTTAACAGCATATCACAGTTGTTCAAGAACGCTAGTGATCAGGCGCGCGACTATCTTTTTGAATATGAAGTCTATGACCTGATCCGATTCGTGGGGTCGGAGACACCGCCACAGCGGATCTTTGTCTCCAAAGAGGAACGGTTTACAACGGAGATGCTATCTGAGATACCGGGAGATCGGGTGGTCGTTAAAGTCGTCTCGCCGAATATCCTGCACAAAAGTGATGTGGAAGGGGTGCGGATTGTGGATAAGTCATACCAGCAAGTACTCTCCATTATTCGCTGCATGCAGGTGGAGATTCCCGAGCAGTTTGCCGCCCAGATCGAATCTGGCCGGATGCACGCCCCCGAAGCGTATGAGGGACTGACAGGAGGGACCCTGGAAAAAGCCATTGCGGCAGATATCAAAGGGGTTATTCTGGTGCAGTTCATGCCACCTGACTCCCAGGAGTTTGGTAATGAGCTGCTGGTGAGCCTGCGCTGGACCAGGGAATTCGGCATGATACTGAATGCCGGTCTGGGAGGGACCGATACAGAGCTATATGCCAGCCGCTTTAAAAAAGGGCAGGCTGTAGTCTCGGCATCTACAGCCATGGTGAATGGAGAGGCCTTTTTTGAGACGTTCAAACAAACCATCTCTTACCAGAAACTGGCCGGTCTAACCCGCGGCCAACAGCGAATCGTGACTGATGATCAGCTGCTGGAGTGTTTTTCAGCCCTGATCGATACTGGCAACTATTTTTCACCACTCAATCCCGAAGCGCCCTTCTATATTGACGAATTGGAGATCAATCCCTTTGCTTTCAGTAATTACCTGATGTTGCCCCTGGATGGGTTATGCAGGTTTTCACTGGCCAGACCAGGACTCGATTCCCGCCCCATTGAAAAGATTGACTACCTGCTACACCCAAAGACCATCAGCATCATCGGAGTCTCGGCCAAGGGAGCCAATATTGGGCGGATCATCCTGGACAATGTACTGGCAAATGGTTTCGATCCCCAGTCACTAACCATCATTCATCCGGACCTGAATGGATTGGGCGAAGTCAAGAGTATACCATCGCTATCCGATCTACCCCAAAAACAGGACCTGCTGATTCTGGCGGTGGGGGCAAACATGATTCCGTCATTGATGGATGAGATTCTGGAAAACGATTTAGCCGAGAGTGTATTGCTCATCCCTGGTGGGATGGGTGAAAAAGAGGGCCAGGAACATGTGACAGTGGAACTGCAAGAGAAGATACGGGCAGCCCGTGCATCGAAGAGGGATGGCCCCATCTTTCTAGGTGGGAACAGTCTGGGGATTTTGTCTAATCCGGGCCGGTATGACGCCATGTTCATCCCCGAGGCTAAGCTGCCTAAAAACCGGGGAACCCATGAGCGCTCCGTTGCCCTGGTGAGCCAGAGCGGCGCGTATATGATCACCCGCATGAGCAAGCTTTCATTTCTGGATCCGGCCTATGCCCTCTCCATCGGCAACCAGATCGATCTGACAGCCAGCGATATTCTCAGGTATTTTAACGGGATTGATACGATCCAAACGATCTGTTTCTACATGGAGGGTTTTAATGACCAGGATGGGTTGACCTTTGCGCAGGCAGTTCGGGAGGCGGTGCCCAAAGGAAAGGAGATTATCCTGTATAAAGCCGGACGAACACCGGAGGGAAAGAGTGCCACTTCGGGTCATACTGCCTCCATCGCCGGGGATTATATGGTGTGCGAATCAGTTATCAGCCAGGCCGGCGCAATGGTAGCCGACAACTTTACGATCTTTGAAGGCTTGCTGCGGCTGTCCAATGCCTTTCATGGAAAAACCATTACCGGGAACCGACTGGCGGCCATCAGTAATGCCGGATACGAATCGGTTGGTATCGCTGATAATATATTGGGCGAGGGCTATCAATTAAAGATGTCCAACCTCACTGCCGCGACCCATCAAAAACTGTTGGAGATTGTGACAGAGGGCAGGCTCGACAGCCTGATTAACATTAAAAACCCGATGGATATCACGCCCATGGCGACGGAAGCGGTGTATGAAGCCTCTATTAAAGCCTTGTTGGAAGATGACGAAGTGGATGCGGTAGTGGCAGCCATCGTTCCATTGACGCCGATTCTGGCCACCTTGAAGAACGAAGGAAGCCAGGATGCCTTCGCATCCGAGCAGAATTTGATCCGCCGCCTTCCGCGGCTCGCGGCAAAATCGGAAAAGCCACTGGTGATCGTTGTGGATAGCGGCCCGCTCTATGACCCTCTTGCCAATGCCCTGCAGGATTCCGGATTGCCGGTATTCAGATCCGCCGATCGAGCTGTGACGGTGCTGGGCAAGTATATTCATAATCGTTTATCTGCAGAAAGAAGCATTAATCATTAACCCCAACTGACAAGGACCGCATGAAAGAAGTGGTAATTGTATCTGCATGTCGTACCGCCATCGGGGGATTTGGTGGCTCCCTGAAGAACAGTAATGCATTAACTCTGACCGAAACCGTGATCAGAGGGGTCATCTCCCGTTCCGGAGTCGATCCCTCCGAGATCGAGGATGTCCGTTTCGGCTGTTGTTTTGAACCGATTGACTCCTCCAATATCGCTCGGGTAGCTGCACTCAAGGCCGGGATTCCGGATACGGCCACCGGCACTACCATGAACCGGGTCTGCTGTTCAGGGATGGAAGCTCTGACCTCTGGAGCGGCCATGATTCGGGCGGAGATGGCGGACGTGATTCTGGCCGGCGGGGTCGAGCATATGTCCGGTGTCCCCTATGTCTGGCCCAAGGCTCGTTGGGGAGGCAGATTGCAGGATTTTTCCTGTGAAGATACACTGATTCATGCCTTGCAAAAACGGGGGCAATCACTGGGACTGGCGTCTCTCTGTGGCGGCGGCGTCTCCATGTCCACTACCATCGAATTGGTCAGTTGAGACTGGTGAGCATTCCATCAGTTATTTTCTCAGCTCGCCGGTCATCAGGGGCTGGGTATCGACTACATTTACTCACTAATACAGTTCCTGAAGGAGGGGTGTGAACTTTCATCCCCCTCCTGAACTCTTCATGAAGATTTAAAGAATTTAGTCTGCCAGATACCCTTTGCTGCCAGCCAGAATAAAGCAGTATCCCATAAACCCATCCCGATTATAAACCTCCTTGATCTCTCTCCTGTTTTATGTTAATTTTCGCGAAACCAGCGGCTTGGTTTTCCTGAAATTTCAATTGAGGACCACATTCCTATCCCTCAGCTTTTTGACATTTTATAATCCAGCGAATATTCAGATCCATTTTAGCATAACCCATAAAACAATGGCGCCAAAACAGAAGTCTATGCACTCTGTAGGATTACTCATGGAAAAGTTATTGCTGTTTACCTGTTTTTTCTTGCTGGGGTTGGCTGGCTGTACAACTCTCGAGCAACTCAAATCGGAGACCCGCTGGGCGATAAATGGATATGAAACAAATCCGTATAAAATGGGTCCCAAGAAACCAATTAAGATTGATACCAGGGAAGACGAACTGGACCAATACAAAGACATTTTCAAGTTTGCACCTGTATTGATTCAGCTAGCCAATGACAACCACAAGCGGAATTTCATTACCAGCTTTGAATATGATGGGGACCAGGATACGTCAAACAACTGGAATAACTTACCGGAGGGTTATTCGTTGCCCGCCATCCTTTACTATTCTGTAGTCGAAACAGAAACCCACTATTTTATGACATTTCTGTCCTACCATGTTGAGGATAGATGGGAGAGCTCGCTTGGTAGTTTTGGAAACTTCTTCCTTGGTGGGAGCCATGAAAATGATGGGGAAAATATTCAACTGGTTATCAAAAAAAATGAAGACCCTGATGAAAATCGTATTGTGATCGCAGCACTTCAACACCATCTAGATCATCACTTCTATATTGACCCCCAACTCGGAGTCGATCTTGCGGAACTGAACAGTGGTGGAAACCCCTATTTTCACTACTTGAACAATACCACCCTCAAAATTCTGGATAAGCGACCCTATCTGTTTCTTGAGGCCGGAAAGCATGGTTTGGGGGGTAACTATAAGATATTGAAAGACGCCCTGCTTGACGCTACCGGCACCCCGGGACATGAAATCGTATTCTGGCCCAACAATCCTAATAAAGAAATTCCATCAGGAGAAGACTGGCAACCTAAGATAAAAAAATATCGATATGGTTTTGAGTCCATCAGATTCGCACTTTGGGAAAGATATCGCAAAGGGAAGGACATTGGAGATGAGGGGATCATGGATGGAGGTTTTGAAGTAGAACTTCAGAGAGACGAGCAGACCTGCCTATACAGAGAGATACCCCGATTTTTCAATAGTGATAGAATGTCAGCACTGTTTATTGGCAAAAGGGACGCTGGTATAATGCCTTTTTATTTTTGGGAGGGCAGACTTTTTTTTGATCCTGCCCGAAACTATAAAAATTTGCTTAAGTTATTGAATCTGAAACAGGAAAATTGGAGTGAGTGCTATATATATAACCCCTACCTTCCAAAGAATTTTCCAGCCGTCAAGTGTTTTGATGACAACCAGTAACACTAACATTTGGAGAAAAGCATGAACCTGTTAGCTCTTGCTGCTGTGTACCTCCTGGGGATCATTTCGTTTGGCATATGTGTAGATTGCGGTGACCGATTACATGAGACCAAAACCCATTGTCACAATGTCGCTTCAGAAGAAATAGTGGTTAACGACGCCTGCAGCATATTGGGGACCAATAGACTGTTTCATGAACTTGCGATTGATCCCGATAATCCTGATTTGACCTTTGAACATTCAGGGTACCTGATCGGCGTTGAGAAAGGCTTTACGCCCAAAGTCGGCAGGCCTCTGTATACGAGAAGAGGCGATAAACCATCAACGGATATCAAATGCAAGAAGGGAATTGAGAACGGCAGATGCTTTCATACGGATGCTCTATTTTACAAAAAAGATGATGGCATGCGAAAAGAAATTGAACTCTATATTGATCCTGAGAGTGCCTTCTATATTTATCATAACAGTCCCTTTCATCATAAAGCACTGGATGATACTGTAGTCTCCAACAGTCAGGATTCCAGCAAGCAGGTGTTTGTTTCGCATATTGTAAAATATAGTAAACCTAAAAAAGATAGTTGGCAAAAAAAGGTTCTATACAATATATATCGGAAAAATGAACAGGAGCGACCACTTTACTGCAAAGAAGGACAGGAAAAACCCAAAGGGTGTGAAAGTACTGTGCAACGGAATAACTGCAGTGCATTAAAAGATTCGAATCCGAGTCTTCTTTTTAATGCCGGCTGGGATGCAATGGAAGAAGAGTCGAAGGAAAATGGTTTTAAGCATGACCTTAAAAAACAGATCAAAGATCACCCACCAACGCACATTATCCTCTTTGCCTATGGCTGGAATGTCACCCAGATGCAGGCCATAAATCGAATGAACCGATTTTTTGGTTTTCTGCGCTCGGAAGCGATCCTGGATGGTCAAGATGATTCGACATTCAAGCCACTAATCATCGGACTGACCTGGGCCTCTAAATGGCCAGTACCCTTTATCGATGTGTTTAACAAGGGAGATGATGCTGACGAAATCGGGGCAACAGTCGCGAATATTTTGCTGAATAGGGTCATTCTACCTGAAATTAGAAACCACAATGAAAGTGGTGGCAAAAATCAGATAAAATTGGTCGTGATTGGTCACAGCCTAGGCGCCCGGGTTCTCTCTCAAGCTATTGCAGGAAAACCCCTTCTACCCCTTCCCGTTTCCCTTCCCATTCCCCTTTTTAATTATAATTCTGATAAACCAGATCCTGAAGTGGATCTTTTTATCGGGTTTCAGCCAGCCTTCAGTATCAATCGTTTTTTCAAGGGTCATGGCCTGGAAAGCTCGCTCTATCGAAATTTCCATAACCTGTCGTCAAAAACCATTCTAACCAGCTCAGAACGGGATGGCGTCATTTCTTTCTCCTCCCTTGTTTTCCCTTACGCCGGTTCGGAACGAGCATACTTCAGGACATGTGGGAAGACATCAGACGATGGAATAGCATTCAAGCATTTTAGGGTCACAGATAAAAAAGCCGCTATGCAGAAATGTAAAGAGGATGAAATACAAGAATGCAGAAAGGCTAAAACGCTAAAATGTAGAGAGGATGTAAGGCAAGAATGCGTAAAGCTTGACATGCAAATCTGCAAAGAGACTGAAATGCAAAAATGCACTGAAAGTCCATCAAAAAAATGTAGTCTGATTCCAACACATAAATGCAGCGAGATTCCAACACGAAAATGCAAAGAGATTCCAATACAAGAATACAGAGAGATTGAGACGGACAGATGCAAAGAGTGGATTAAGACGGACCGCTGCGAAAGAGGGATTAAGAAGGACAGCAATATTGAGACAGACAGCTGCGAAAAGTGTCATAAATCGACAACAAAAATCACAGATAAAGCATCTGCTTTTGGTAATATAAATACCATCTCAATGGTCGATGCCACAACAATTATCAACAAGGACACATCCATAGAGGCCGCTTTTCATCACGGCTCACTCTACAGTCCGGAAATGGGCCGATTCGTATGGAAGGCGATCAAGGGCTGTGAGACACCAAAAAAGCTGAACCAATGAACCCAAGAGCCTGCCGATTGTCAGTTCTTCTGCTGCTGTTACTTGTTTTTGCCGTGGCATGCTCCAGTGATCGAACGGACACAGGTGAGCCAACCGCCAATAAAGGGGTCATCGATCTGACAGGCTGGAACTTCCAAAGAGACGGGACCATAAAACTGGATGGTGAGTGGAAATTCTACTGGAACCAACTGCTGCCTGCCGATAAAAGCATCATCAACGACGCTCATACCACAGCAGAGTACATGAGCGTGCCGGGTGTTTGGAACAACCGGCCGGAAGAACTACCCAAACTTCCAATGTACGGGTTTGCCACCTACCGCTTGCGTGTCCGTCTTGCAGATATCAATAAACCGCTGGCACTGAAAATTCCACATATGTCTTCGGCGTATGACATGTTCCTGAACGGCAAAAAAATCAGCTCAAACGGGAAGATAGGAAAACGACCCGACCAATCCCAGTCGGAGTTCAAGCCTCTGATTTTTGATTTTACTCCAGAGAAACCAGAATTCGAGCTAGTTGTTCATGTGTCTAATTTTGAATATTATAAAGGGGGAATCTGGAGAAGCATTATCCTGGGTGGCGAGTCTGATATCCGGGAGAAAAATCTGCGAAAGATGGCTTACCAGTTGCTGTATTTTGGAAGTATCATGATCATTGCCCTATACAATATCGGCATGTTCCTGTTTCGCCGGCAGGAAAAAGCGCCCCTGTATTTCGGGCTGTTTTGCTTCCTGATCTCGATTCGAATTATTGTAACCGACGAAATCTACATCACCTATGTGATACATGACCTTCCATGGCACCTGCTAGTCAGGTGCCAGATACTGACATTTTATCTGGCACCTCCGGTTTTCATAGTCTATCTTCACAGTCTCTATCCAAAGGAATTTATCCGGACGGCTTATCAGATCATTGTTGCATTCGGGTTACTGTTTTCTGCCATGGTCATTGTTACACCAGTAACCTTTTTCACCAGCACCCTTATTATTTACCAGGCTTTTCTAATTTTCTGTCTGTTTTATGTACTGTTTATCCTTATCTGGGCCGCACGGCGCAAACGCGAAGGAGCCTACCTGTTTATCGCCGGATACATTGTAACATTTGCTGCCATCGTTAATGACATCCTTTTTGTCCATTTCGTGGTGAATACCGGTTTTTTCGTCCAGGCAGGGTTCTTCGTGTTTATCCTGCTCCAGGTTATACTACTGATTTCCCGTTCATCCAACGCATTTTCAAGGGTCGAGAGTCTTGGCGAACAGCTGGTCGAATTTAACATCAACCTTGAGAATAAGGTTCAACAACGGACGAATGAATTGGCCGTTACACTTGATGCAGTGGAAAGCACAAGTAAAAAAATCATGAGCAGTATCGAATACGCAAAGCGAATTCAAGATTCCCTGCTGCCTATTGCTTCTGAAGTCAGGGAGTTTCTCCCCAACAGCTTTTTTATCTGGAGACCCAGGGATATTGTTGGCGGCGACATACATATGGTAAAAAAGCTGGCAGGAAAATATATCATTGCTGTTATGGACTGCACCGGTCATGGTGTTCCCGGGGCATTCATGACCATGATTGCATCCAGTGGGATGAATAGGATTGTTGTTGATGACGGATGCCTGGATCCAGCTGAAATTCTAAATAGACTGAACTTTATAATCAAAACCTCTCTTCAGCAGGAAAAAGACCAGGCTTTATCAGATGACGGTCTTGACGCCTCTATATGTGTAATTGATCCGGAACGACAGACATTGACATTCGCTGGCGCCCGCCTCCCTTTGTTGATAATTGAAAATCAAATGGCGAACCTTATCAGGGGGGACCGACAAAGCATCGGATATAAAAAATCAGTTCTCAGTTTTCAATTTACGAATCATAAAATCAGGTTTAATCACACCACCTGTTTTTATCTATTCACTGATGGAATCATTGATCAACTGGGTGGTGATAAACAGTACAGCTTCGGAAAACGACGATTTAAAAATCTCATCCTTGAGGTACAGAATAAATCCTTTGACGAACAAGAACAGGCTATCGTTAACGCTTTTAAATCATATAAGGGCGATCATGAAACACAAGACGATATCACGGTCATCGGCTTCAGGATTAACAAACCTACCCCATGATATTTTGGCGGAATTTTTGGATTCCGGAATCCCCATAAACCATTTGCCATGAGCGCCGGAGGAGTGATACGAATGATAGTGGATTTTCAAATTTGATATAAAATCGAAAAAAGAAAGAGGAACTGTGAAACTTATCGGAATCATTGGCGGCATGAGCTGGGAATCGTCTTTGGAGTACTACAGAATCATGAACGAAACAGTCAAAGCGACACTTGGGGGCTGGCACTCAGCGCGGGTACTGATGTACAGTATCGATTTTCACACTATTGAGGCCCATCAACGGTCAGGGGACTGGAAAGCTGCTGCAGACATGCTGTCTGAGGCAGCTGTCAGCCTGGAAAAAGGGGGGGCGGATATGATTGTGATCGCCACCAATACCATGCATAAGATCGCACCGGAAATAAAATCCTCCGTGAATATCCCGCTGGTTCACATTGCAGACGGCGTTGCAGAAGCCATTACCGGACAGGGTCTAAAAACCATAGGCCTGTTGGGGACGCGCTTTACCATGGAAGAGGATTTTCTTAAGGGATACCTTGAAGACGAATATGCTCTCGAGGTGATTATCCCGGGAGCAGACGACATGACACTTGTGCATGACGTCATATACAACGAACTCTGCCTGGGAACCATCAATCCGGACTCTAAGCGATCCTACATCGATATCATTCAAAAAATGGCACAAAGAGGTGCACAAGGCGTCATCCTGGGCTGCACCGAGATCCCGTTTCTGGTTCAACAGGCGGATGTTGCGCTACCGCTGTTCGACACAACAACCATTCATGCGAAAAAGGCCGTCGAACTGGCAATTGAAATAGGGCGTGATTAACTTGTCCACCCTCAGACCACTATCCACAGGAGACAAACATGCCAGATAAGTTTACACCAACACACCACGCACTATTGACTGCCTGGATTTCAAGAGCTGTTGTCAATTCAGAGGGAGCAGAAGAGGGAGAACGGGTGTTTCGAAAAGCCATTGCGGCCTACGGCAACCAGCGAGGCAGACGGATGGCACTGAGGGCAGAGGCGAACGGACATCCGCTGACGATGGCTAATTACCTTGCCTACGGCGAATGGGCAGCTGAAAAGGGGGAAATGGAGATGAAAATCCGAGAGAAATCACCCCATACTCGGGCTCACGTCTTGAAATGTCCATGGCATACCGCCTGGAAAGAGAACAATCTGCTACCATATGGACGCTACTTTTGTATGGAAGTAGACGAGGCCCTGGTGGAGGGGTTTAATAAGGACCTCGTTCTTGAGATCGGTGGAACGCAGTCCAACGGTGATGAATACTGCGATTTTAATTTCAAGGATGCGAATTTAACCCCAATGAAACTACTGGGCCTGGCCTGGAAAAAGTCGATCAGCCCCGGGAAGAAGGTACAGATGCCCTGGGAATATCACGTGGGGCACCTTTACAAGACCCTTAGTGAAGTCATTGCCGAGCAGCTTGGCGAAAAGGCTGGGGGAATTATATCTACAGCGCTAAAGGACTTTACGGACAAATACGGTGAAGAGGCCGGCCGGACTGTCACAAGCTTCGAAAATACCGACTTTAACCAACTTCCCTGAACAACAGTCAGACCCTTGATTAAGTTGTTTTTATTTACAGTAATGTGTGAAAACCGTATCAATTTCTATTTAATCTGGAGATCCTCATGTCACCCAGAAAAAGTGTCGGCCTTGTCCTGGGCAGCGGATCAGCTCGCGGATGGGCCCATATCGGTGTCATCGAAGCCCTTGAAGAAGCGGGTATCCCCATTGACTACATTGCCGGGTGCAGCGTGGGATCGTACATCGGTGCCATCTATGCCAGCGGCAGCCTCAAGAGTTTAAAGGATTTTGTTATCCGGATGGACGGTAAGAAAATCTTCTCCTATTTTGACATTGTTTTCCCGCGGTCCGGTGTTTTGGACGGCACCAAAAAAGTAAAAGAGCTCTTCTGCATGCACACCGATGTTGAAGATTTTGCCCAATTGAATATCCCTTTAATGATGGTGGCTACTGATCTGGATACCGGCGACAAGGTCGTGCTGAGTTCTGGAGATTTACTGGAGGCCCTTCGTGCAACCATGTCTATGCCCGGACTTTTTGCACCAGCGCGCATCAAGGGGCATTGGCTCGTAGATGGTGGCCTGGTGGACCCCGTTCCGGTTGGTATTGCCAGGGCAATGGGGGCCGATGTGGTTATTGCGGTGAATCTTAACAGTGGGCTCAACTCACGCAGGGATAAAACAAAGGACAGGCCGAAAAAACCGGGCTCAGCCCAAAAATCCCATAATCCACATGACTATAAAAATGAGCTGCTGATAAAGTGGACGGCCTATTATGAAAATGCAGGCTTGAGTCTTAAACATAAAATCAATGAACTACTGCGGAGAGAGTCTTCCATACCGGATATTATGGAAACGGTAGCCAACTCCATCAATATCATGCAGGAGCGGATCACCCGCATCAATCTTGCAGTAGAACCGCCTGACATACTTATCCAGCCGCGTCTGGGAGAATTGAAGATGATGGATTTTGATCAGGTTGACCATGCCATTGAAGAGGGGTATTCGTGTGTGAAACAACAAATCGAAGACATCAAGGAGTTGCTGTAAATTCCGGGAACAGGAGACTTAGGGATCGTACAAAAATTACTTGGTATCCTGTCCCCCGTTTCTTTAGGACTATCTGATAATTTGTCCGGGTAGTGATTCGATTGAATACACGCCTTTGTTCAGCACCGGTTCTCCATTAATAATGACATGAGCAATGCCCTCAGACAGATGAAATGGGTCTTCGAAAGTTGCCTTATTACTGATTGACTTCGGATCAAATATGGTGATGTCCGCAAACGCGCCCTTACGGATAAGACCTCTGTCTTTCAATTGCATCTGTTCTGCCGGCAGGGACGTCATACGGCGGACTGCCTCCTCTTGCGTCATAAACCCTTTGTCCCGGGCAAGGGTTCCCAGCACCTTGGTAAAGGCGCCATAAACCACAGGAGTGTGGGTATGGTAATCTACCCCGACAACGTCCGTCATAATCGAGCACTTCGGATCCGAGATCAGGTAATTGACAACATCGTCATCTTCCGGGTGATCAAAGAGGCCCATAAAACAGAATAGACGGCCGTTTTCTTCAATCAGCAGGTCAATCCCGGCCTCATACAGGTCCTTACCTAATGCATCGGCGATCTCCTGCATCTGCATAAACTCAAATCGTCGGTTATGATCTTTTTGAAAACCGCAAACCCGCATGTCCGGTGCAAACCATTTATCGGTCCAGTATCTGTTTTCCCAGGTCGGCCAGGTGGGAATATGGTTTTTCAACTCGTCAATCACCTCTTTTCGAATAACAGGGTCCTGCAGCCTTTGAAAAAACAGGTCTGCACCGCCATCCATCAGACTCGGTGGAAAATACGACATCAGAGCTGTCGAACCAGTAGTCCAGGGCATGTTGTCGAAACCCAGCTTCAGACCCCGTGCCTCTGCCTGACTCAGTAGTTCGTCGGTTCGGGTCCGGACATTCATGTCCGGTACCAGGCCGCCCATATGGTGAGAGATATGCAATGGGATCGAATACGCCTCGGCAATCTCGATCATTTCAGCGATCGCAGCGTCATAGGTGTAGCTGAGTCCCCTGGGGTGACAAACCAGGGGTCGGTTAAAATCCTTCAAAACGGAGGCCACCGCCATGACCTCTTCACTGTTCGAGTAGGTCCCGGGCCAGTAGTTCAGACCCACAGACAGGCCAATTGAACCGGCTTCCAGAGATTCGCGCAGCTGCTCTTTCATGATGCGAATGTCATCGTCCCCGGCAAAGCGTGCGCCGGATCCCATGGTGTTCAAGCGTATGGTGTTGTGGCCGGTCAGGATCGCCACGTTGTAGGCCAATCCGTTGTTTTCCAGATACCCCAGGTACTCACCCATCGTATCCCAATGGTACTCCAGCCCGCCATCCGGGACTGCAAACTGCCAATAGATGTTCAGGTCATCTGTGATATCCGGATTGACCGGAGCCGGGCTGAATCCGCAATTGCCGGCAACAATGGTAGTAACCCCCTGGTGAACCCAGCTTTTCAATATTTCCGGATGACGTGGAGAGGGAAAAACGAAATCCAGGTGCGAATGGACATCGATAAATCCGGGAGAGACGACCAGGCCTTCTGCATCAATCGTTTCTAGACCATTTGCATCAGGAAACAGGCCCACATCAACAATTCGATCATCACGAACAATCACATCCGCTCGAAATGCAGGGCCTCCGCTTCCGTCCATTACCATTCCATTCTTGATTACCAGCGTATTATCCATGATTTTCTCCTGTTTTATGGTTCTACTTGACATTGAGTATCACTCTTTAACCTCTAAACACAATATGGTAAGCGACTTGAGCCGGACCGCAATAGTAAATCTGCCTCAGGCAATCTGAATCATTTTTGACTCTTCCATCATCATGGCAAGCACAATGTTGATAACAGAAAAGCCGACAAACAGGTACATCCCGAGCATCATCCCGAAAGCGTTCATGCCAACAACCAGTAAAACGCCACCCATCTGCCCCACCAGCATCAGAAGTCCCTGGGATGTTGATTCGGGCGCCGGTGTATTTATTTCGGCACTATATTGAAAGAGTATGGGAGATCCGCCCAGGAAAAAGAAACCAAATAGAAAGGCGGAGATCAGCATGTTTGTAAAAGAGGTGGTAAACGTCAAACCGACCAGACCGGGAATGCTAAGCAGCATCAGTGGGACAAACATCCCCTTCCGTTTCCTGATCTTGTCCGAGATGACAGGAAAGATCCCGGCGCCGATCACACCGCTGATAAGCATCATCCCTCCGATCAGTCCGGTCTGTTCAAAGCCCAGCCCTTTGATACTGCAGATCTGGTCGATACAGGTTGTGACCGCATTAAACAAGCCCAATGCCAGGAAAAATATAACCATCAGGTAGCGCATATCCTTTTTTTTCAGCATGTGACGAATGCCATCCAGGATGTTGTAGCGCTCTTCTTCATCATCACCCGGTGGTGTCGGTGGCTTGTTTCTGAGAAACAACAGAAGTAAACCCGCAGAAATAACCGAAGCCACACCATAGGACATCAGCATGCCCGGTATGTCATAGACACCGGGAGAACCGGTATCTATCAATATGGGCGTCAGTATCATGGCGATAATCATTCCCAGAAATTGTGCCAGCAAGGCGACACCTGTTGCAGTCGCCCTTTCCGTGAGGGGAAACCAGCGAACGGCTACTGTGGTACCCGCGTTGATCAAGAGTGGCTGGGAAAGAGCCAGGCCAAACTGGGAGATGATAACCAGGGTGTAGCTCTCAGCAAACAGCCCCTTGGTCAACCCGCAAACACCAATCAGAACGGCAGCCAGGCCTATACTGGTGCGGAGGCTGTAATGATTGATAATATAGGTAGAAGGGATACAGAAGACAATAAAAATCGCAAGAAAGACAATTGAGAAGAAGTCTACGCCAAGAGCTGACACACCATAGTACTCCTGGGCAGCCTGAGCAATGGGGGCAAATGTCAGCCAATGTATCTGTAAAATAATATTAATGATGGTGAATACAAACAACACAACCCATCGATATCCGTAAACCTGAACATTGGACTTGCTTACATTTCCTGTCATTCTACTCTCCTCAAATGGGGTTTCGGGCTTTTGGCTCAACTTGCCCTGCGGCGGGAAAATGGTTCCTTAAATAACACCTCCACTGTTTGTTTTGCAGCCAACCCGAATTCATCTGATAAATTTAAGCATGTAGGTTGGATTTTTATCTCCTGGATATGAGACCTAGAGGAATTAGCAATAAAAAGCTATACCCGTTCTCGCTAAACCTGGTTTTTAACGCCATTTCTTGAGTGCGATTGGCGTTTCGGGAACAGGATACTGAAGGTTGAAATACGTTTCCTGTCCCCGATACCTAAACTGAAGTGTATTTCACCTTGATGTGAATGCTGCCCCCATCGACAATCAGGGAGGCACTTTCGAGTTCCTTCCGGATTTTAAGCAGTACGACATCATTTGATAATTCCCTGTTGACGTCCAGGTAGTCTTTCAGATTCACATCCAGCAATGGGAACGGCATGACCAGGTTCAGTATCTCCTTTATGGCACTGTCCATTATTCCCGGGAAATACTTTATATTGAATTTGGATACATGTCCGTAGACAACAAGATTTATCTCTTTATCAACGGATTTACTGATACCAGGGCTGATGGTTAACTCAAAATCTTTGGATTTGACACCAAAATCAATCTTACCCCGCTTGAACCTTATTTCCGCAGCATTAATCTTCACATGCAGGGCATTTTCAGGTCCTGTCAAAACCATTGCACTCGTCACGGTTATCTCAACCTTATTGCTGTCATCAATGTTCACAGTCGTATTGAACGGCAGGTTCTGCTGGATCAAATCATTAACAATCCTGAGAGAAATACGAAACTCCACATCAGGCACGTCAATTTTTTGAATCTGCGGAGTGGGGGTTGTGGATCGTTCAGATTTTCTTTTTTTTAAGGTCTGCAACACGTCCTGCAAGGCTGCCGCGTGTTCCTTGAGTTGTTTGACCATTTGTTACCCTCATCGGTTCGGATTATCTATACTTTTGACTATCTCTCGATTTTGCAGGTTCCAGTCTGATAACACTATAGTGTTTTGCTCCGATTGAGAATACCAGTCAACACAAATACACCCTTGAGCGATATTTCCCCTCTATGGAGCATCTGAAGCCCAATCAATCCCAAACAGTTGATTCTGTTTTCCTGCACCAACAAATCGTTTTTGATGGCATGATTTACACCACCTCGGTATTATATCAGGTATTAACCCCGTCCTAGCAGACTGCGCAGCATCCTAAAATCCACTTTGATACCGATGAGTGATACACCTATATCCGGCACGGTCAGAATTTTGCAGTTTGTCCTGGGTTATGTGCACTTTTTTGTAACTTTTTGCCCGACCAGAAAAACAGGCTTATAGTCCTTAGGGCTCGTTCATAAATAACTTCACATAATCTGTTTGCAAAAGTCCTAAAAAGACTGGACATTTTCCAAACAGAATGTGAAGTAGTTTTTGAGCCGACCCTTAGTATTCAACAGTTATTTTTTCACGAGTGAGGTACCTCATGTTCAGTTTTGATCCAAATGAATCATACCAGATGCCCGCATTTTTTGGGCCCAATAATCGCGGTTTTAAGTCCGGCAAGTACAACCGTGTCACCAATATTATTGTCTCCTATCTCACCGACGCGGAGAAGTTGGCCGCCTATATACCAGCGCCCTTTGAAGTTGCTGAATTGCCAGTGGTAACCATTGCCTATGCCTGTAATAAAGAGGTAGATTGGCTTGCCGGGCGTGGCTACAACCTAATTGGCGTTAACGCTGCGGTTAAATTTAACGGAAAAGAGGACCAGCTGGAGGGGAGTCTGACACTCGTGATGTGGGAGAACCTGACTGACCCCATTCTGACCGGCCGGGAGATCCAGGGAATTCCAAAGGTATATGCTGATATCCCTGATCACCAGGTGATCAATGGCGAGTGGCGGGTGAATGCCAGCCATTTTTCCAACCGCATACTGGAAATAACAGCCAGTGACCTCACCGTTCCAACAGAGGAAGAAATATCAGGCTTCCAGGAGGCCATGGAAGGCAAGGACAATTGGATGGGGTGGAAATACATCCCTAACCCAGGCCGTGGTGGAGCTGCTATCAGTCACCCCACCCTGTTTCCCTCCACTGCAGAACCGACTGAGATCTGGATTGGTCAAGGCAATGTCAACTGGGAACACCTGACCTGGGAACAGAATCCAACTCAGTATCATATCGTCAACGCTCTGGCCGACCTTCCAAACCTGGGAACCATTGCCACAATTATCACCAAGGGATCAACTGATCTGATGCCAGTCGGCGTTACACCTCGCATTTTAAAATAGCACGTTTAACCAGACAACGAACCATGACAATTAAAGAGATTAAGCACGTCTCCTTCATCGGTGCAGGAACGATGGGATGTTTCAACTCGCTTCTGGCAGGGATGGCTGGATACGATGTGACCCTGTTTGATATATCAGAGGAGGTGCTTCAGTTGACAGAAATAGTCCAGGAGATCATTGGCGCCGGTCTGGTGGAGCAAAATCTCTTTACAGCTGTTGAGGTGTTAGAGGGTCGCCGGCGTATCCGCCTGGAAACAAACGCTGCCCGGGCTGTTGAAAACGCAGATCTGCTCAGTGAATCTGTGCCTGAAAAGGTTGAGTTGAAGCGATCTGTGCATGCCCAGTTTGATGAACTGTGCCCCGCTCATACCATCATGACCACCAACACCTCCGGCATACTGCTCTCTGAAATCGAGGATGCGGTCAAGCGGGGAGACCGCTTTGCCGCCATGCATTTTCATCTCAACTCGACCCTGGTGGATGTTCTGGGCGGCCCGCGAACGACAGGGCAAACCATCGATATTCTGTCCCGGTTTGTTAAGAGCATGAAATGTTATCCTCACATCAATCGCAAGGAGAATGCTGGTTACGTTTATAACGCCATCTCCATGGGTATGATGCAGGCTATTGTGCAGTTGGTCATGAAAAATAAGGTATCTATCGAGGATGTGGATCGTGCCTGGATGATCCATAGTGGGGAGGAGATAGGGCCCTTTGGCATCATGGATCTGCTGGGGCTGAATGTGGTTTACGATGGAAGTTTGAGCATTGCCAGATATCCGGCTAGACGGGAACAGGGTGAGCGGATGGTGACATTTCTTCAGCCCTATATGGATAGGGGAGAGTCGGGAATGAGGACCGGAAAGGGTCTTTACACCTATCCGGAGCCTGCTTATGGAAAACCAGGGTTCCGAAAACCGGATCCGCAGGACAACGATCGTTTCCAGGCCATCATTAATGGTTTGATCATCCAGGCGCTGCTGTTAGTAATCGATGAGATGGCCTCGGTTGAAGAGGTTGACCGGGTCTGGAGGCTTGCCAGGCAGGCCGATACCGGCCCATTCAACTGGCTGGATGATAAGGGCACCAATCGTTTTCTGGCAGAAATCAGCAACCCGATATTCGAGGGGGTCTATCCCACCAACCGCCTGGATGAAGTCATCGCCTTTCTGAAGAAATGACATACCATAGGGAATAGACAACGCCCCGTCACTTAGAAATGGACTTTTTACTGCGGATCAATATTGTTGGCTTTCAGCAATTGTCCGGTCAGCGGATCGGTTACCCTGATCCCCTTTTTACGGTCTTTCACTGCGTCAAGTATCCGTTCATGCATTTGACTACTGATGGGGTAAAACAAAGCAATACTAAGGGCCAACAGATTGCAGATGTTGGGAACACCTGCATAGAGGACCCTTAAAGCGAACTGAACCTGATCTGTCTGGGTGGTATTGGGTTCATATCCAACAGCTCCCAGGACAGCCAGGCCAATACCGACGCCGAGTGCCGCCGCCAGCTTTTTGCTGACGGACCAGACACCAATGTAGTGTCCCTCCTGCCGCGTTCCCGTCTGCAGTTCATCATAGTCTATCACATCTGCCTGCATGGCTGAAGGGATGGCAACTGTCGCGCCAAAACCCATACCGGACAGGGCAACAAGCAACCCGTACTGCCACTCGTCTCCAGGTCCCAGAAAAAATACACCGATGAATGAACCAGTATTGATCACCATGGCAGTGATCCAGGTTGTTTTCTTACCGATCCTTCTGGCGATTATCACCCAGCCAGGCAACAGTAAGATGCCGGTGGCAAAGTAAATCAGCAGGAACAAGTCGGCTCTGCTTGACTGCAGGACATACTCAACATAATAGAGAATCAGTGTGGCCGGCAGGTTGCTGCCAAGTGCGGCAAGGGTATATGAAGCAAGCAAAATAATAAATGGCCGGTTGGAAACAAGCTGGCGGATGCTGCTTAATGGATTCTGCGCAGCTGTGGGAAAACGGCTCGTCCGCTCTTTGATATTGAGAATGCACCACCACGAAAACACGATCACCATTGGTGCAAAAAGGATGGAGATCCAGAAGAATTTCTCTCTTTCACCTTCCGGTGTCGCCTCCAGGCCAAAAACAGCCGTCACCAGAGCAGGAGAGCTTGCTGCCAGCAGGGTACCTGCAATGAGAGCCCCGTCCCGGATACCAAACAGGGTCGTGCGTTCGTTATAGTCAAAGGTCAATTCAGGTCCCAATGACTCATAAGGGACTGCGACCACTGTCCAGAAGAGGAAAAGCAGAAAAAACCAGGAACCGAACCAGGCGGTTTGAAATGCCGGAGATCCATTCAAGGGATTAAAAAGGAATAGAATGGCAATGGCCAGTAATATGGAACCCACTCCCATATAGGGCCGACGCCTGCCGAAACGGCTCCGGGTCCTGTCCGAAACAAAGCCAATGGCCGGATCGGTAATCGCATCAAAAATTCTTACCAGGAGAATCAACGTTCCCAGTAGGCCAATCTGGATGCCAATGACATCCGTATAGAATTTTGGAATGTAAACATAAACGGGGATTCCAACAACTGCCAGGGCAAATGCAGGCAAGGCATAGGCGACCCTGGTTTTTATGTTCACTCGTTCTGATTTGGCGGAATCCGGGTCCAGTTTCATGATTTTATGTGTCACCGTCATTCTTTGAATCCCCAAACGGCAAATATCGGATCAGATTCTGGTCGTTCATGAATAAGCTTGTCACCTTGCGGTCTGGGAAAACCCTGAACGGATTCTGTGTTCAGTTCTGAAAAACATCCCGTGTCTCTAAAAAAACGTGTCACCAGCCCCATCCTTTCAAATGAGTGAAGTTCCATCCACAACTGGATAGCTTTAGTATCAAACCAGCGGTCTGAGAAAGTGACAATAAAGGGTGCCTTTGGTTTCAAGACCCGCTGAACGTCTCTGAATACGGCAATCGGGTCCGTCAAGTATTCAATTGAAAGTGAGCAGATGCAGGCATCGAATGTCCCATCTTTGAAAGGCAGTTGATGGTTCTCGTTCAGGTCCTGGATGAGCTTTTGTGACAAAACAGGATTTTGTTCCAGTTCCTGAAGGTTCATCCCCAGTCCTGTGACCGAGATCGATTCACGGTCAATGCCGATGTGTGAGTTGCAGGAGGCCATGAGGTCTAAAACCGCCATCCCCGGCTTCAGAAAACGATCATAGATGGCGGAAATCTGACTGCTGGCAGTTGTATCGACATGATTGACCAGCCTTGGCTGGTTATAAAACAGATAGTCCGATTCCGAATCCTTTTTTTGAAATGGATCGCCAGTGAAGAAGTCAGTTGGTGAATCCGGATGTTCAGCCTGGAGTCCAGGGCCATTGTCAGTCAGAAGCTGGCTGAAATCATTGCCGCTGCCACCCCTCCTGTGCTTCTCCGAGAGGACTTCCACGAGCCTGACATTTAACTGCACTGGTTTTAAGGCCAACGGGTGATTGGCATCGATCTGAAGATGGTCCCCGTCGTTATCCAGCACTCTGAATGGACGAACGTCATCTTCTGAAAAACCGATTTTCGAGAGTAATGCATTTGGATAAAACCTCCCGACAGAAAATGGTGACTGAGCCTTGTTTTGCCTCAAGCGGCTTTGTGCAAACCGATAGACCTTCTTTGAATCATATGGCTCCGTGAGTTCCCCGGGCGGAATAGAGACTGAAACGAAGCGGTTTTTGTGCAAATCATCCAAAACCGACTCAAGACGACCCGGAAAGAAATCTCGCCAGAAATTCACTTTTGGAATAAACAATCGATCTTTATGCTTCACTCGGTCACTTTCCCATTCAATATCGAATTCGATACTTGCTAAATCATGTGTCATTGTTTTCCTCAAGTTGTGTTTTCAAACCCCTGACTATTAGCAGCAACTTTCAGACCAAAAGACAGCGACAAAAGAGGCTTGGCTGCAGCCGGTTTTCCCACTGATATTCAGTAGGGTTTAAGTATGGTGTGTCCTGTTTTGCCCATGCAGATTTTCCTGCAGAAACCAACGGTTTTGTTTAAAACTTTACAGGTTTTATCATTACTGTCAGTCTACATGTGGTCATGCAGGACCCTTTTTCAGGAACAAACCTGATGCTGACGGTAAGATTTGTTTTATTGCTGGTCGGTTGGTCCGAAAGTTGCTGTTTTTTAGACTTACGCTATTGCGTATCATGTTGGCTGATACTGTTAACGAGAAAGCACTCAAATTAAGATTGATGATAATATCACTTAGAACAACACGCGGGGTAATTGTATTTGTTATGGCTTTCGGCCTGCTGATTTCAAATACCATGGGCTTTGATGGTATCAAACGCCGTCGATCTCAGTTTCAAACTGAATTTGGTTATGTTGTGACGCCGCTACCTTTTATTTTACCAGGTGTGGGCACAGGTATTGGTTTATTGAGTGGTTTGAACAATATTCTTGAAACGCCTATAGATCTCTATCTGGTTTTTATCAGGGGCGATGTGGAAGGGAGCGTCCTTGCTGTTACCGACATTCCGCTACTGCCGCAATACCTGCTCCTGGACCTGACTAGTGTATCCTTTAACAAGGGCCAGCAGAATCGCTACCTGAAAAGGGGTATGGAAAGCGCCCAGGACGATTTCAATATTGTAGAGCTTGCAGATTCGAGATTGAGCGGGGGCCGGGTGATCCTCACGTTTTATGAACGGATGTTGGAATTCTATGGTGTTGCTTATAACATCAACTTCAAAATCAGCGCCATTCGGGACAATAAGGGCAATCTCACCAGCGATATTGATGATCCGGTAACACTGGAATCAACCACCACCACTTTTGGGACCCTTGTTGATTATACGGATGACAGGAGCGATCCGAAAAAGGGTGTGCGCTTTTTTATGGAAAGATCAAATTCACCTTCTGCAGGCGACGGTGATGTCAATTATTATGTCATGAACTATAGTCTGGCGGGATATGTGCCGGTATTGAAATACAGCACATTGGCCTTGAACTATTTTCGTTCGGACGCCCATGTTATCAGTAAAGGGGTTACAGATCCAGAAATCCTCAAACTGGACTTTGGGTGTTCTGAAGCATCAATCGGACTTTGTGATTCATCAATTCAGGAAGTGGTTCAGGACCAGGTCTCCCAGAATACATACGGAAGTGCAGAAACGTTGGGGGGGCGTTCCCGATTACGCTCTTATGTGGGAAACCGATTCAATGGAGCACATAGTGAATTCATCGGGACCGAATTGCGGTGGAACCTGACAAATGAGAATACACCCTTTGATATCGGGATTATGAAAGACTTGAGAACGGGTATCCAATTGGCGTTTTTCCATGAGGTCGGGACGGTCGCTGACTTTCGGGACGATCTCTGGCAACAGAGCCGATACTCAACAGGTGTCGGGGCCCGGCTGGTTACGGGATCGGGATTCATTTATCGTTTTGATGTCGCCTATGGGGATGAAGGTGCAGCTACCACCCTGTTTATTGATTATCCCTGGGGAACCCTGTAGATTTTATCCATGTTTGTGAAAAATCACCCCAAGGAGTGAAGATGAAGGTGAAGAACAGATCTCAAATTCTGATGTTAGTTCCTGCCAGCTTACTTCTGTTGTTGGTGACGATTTCCGGATGTTACGGAACCGTTCATATCAAGGACGAAAAACCGACCGAGTCAGAATCGCTTAATCTGGCTTCTGTCGACCGAGGCAGAGTGGTTTACCGTGAGAACTGCCAATCGTGTCATGGGCAGAGCGGTCAGGGAGATGGTCCGCAGGCGACCCAATTTGATCCGACGCCCTCAGATCTGACGAAACCGGGGTTGCATATTACAACCACGGGACTTGAATCGATAGTCGACTATCCAGGTTATTCTCCAAAAGCCATGCAACGTCGAATCAGACATGGCTCGACAAGTATGCCGGAATTCAAAAATGAGTTCACAGACACAGAAATCCAGGACATCATCAGCTATCTCCGTTATCTGGAACTGAGATGATCGTCATATGCCTTTCGACCATTTACTGTAGCCTGCCTAACTCTCAAATGCGTCATGAAAACAAAAGCTTTTTCGTAGCCAATTGAGACCAGATACACTGTCAACTGCGGACAATCAACTTATACAAAACTAACCAATGGTGCATTTTGAGCCCGCAATGGTAGGCTTTTACAAATAATAGTTATCCTCTAACTTATGTCACCCCCTTTGGGAGTTCAAGATGCCACTCACAGTAATGAGCTATAATATTGAGAACATGAAGCACCTGTTTGATGAAAACGGTGTGGCAATGCATTCCGGAAAAAGGGTGTCGGCCATTACGCAGACGATTCTTGATAAATCCCCTCACATCCTGGGTATCGTGGAAGCCACAGACAGCTTGAAGGACCATGAATACCTGACAAAAACCACAGACCTGGCATCCCTTAACTTCCAGATTGCCAAGAGTCCTCATAAACGCGACAAGCAGGATATGGTGTTGTATTATCGTGACCCCTTCGAGCTCGTCTCCATTGACGAGAACATCTCGCTTTATAAGAGCTGGTCCGAGGATATCGATGAAGACAGCATCGTAGAGTTGCTCCGTTTTGAGAGAAAGCCATTAGAAGTGGTTCTGAAAAATAGGAAAAACGGACACGAACTACTGATTATTCTGGTGTCCTTTAAGTCCAAGGCCGTTTTTTCCGTGTCAGATATTCACCGCTACGAACACCTGGCGCTGGCCAATCGGAAAAAGCTTTATGCACAGAGTAAAAAGGTGCGCGAACGCCTGAATGATCTCTTCGATGAAGATCCAGACAGAGCTTTAATCGTTATGGGGGACCTGAACGATGAAATCGGCCTGGACCATTTTCAAAAGCAAATCGGAACCAGTGCTGTTGAGACAATTACCGGGAATATCCATGAACCACCCAAAATCCTCCACAATACCATGTGGCATCTCACCAGGAAGCAGAATTCAGCTCAAGACCTCTGGACACACGAGTACCAGGACCCCATTGTAGCCAACCGCAATAAACACAAAGCCTGGCTTGACTATATCTTTGTTTCACCCGGAATGCTGAAAGAAGATGCCCCCTGCCGATACATACCCAAGTCAGGCTGTGTTGTTGAAAAAACAGACGCTGCCAAATTGGCGTCTGATCATTTTCCTGTCTGTTGCGAAATGGAACTTCTCTGATTTCCGACCGTGTAATGTCCGGAAATTTACCTTTGGGAAATAAGTTGATTTGGTCATGTTTATTAAATCCTTCACAAGTTGAGTTGTTGCAGAGCTTCTGAAAGTAGTTTAGAACAACCGGTTCTTTCACTGATTTTGAGATGATGTTCCTGCCTGTTTTTCCTGAAGCCGTTGCCACCCGTTACACTTGAAATATTGCTTAAAAGCATAAAATACTGCGGGGGTAATTCGCTGTAATCAATAAGATATCACCAAAGTAAAGACCAGCGCTGTGATCATAGGTAACAGTTCATGGTTTTAGACATCCGCAATTCTCATTCCTGAACAGTCAGGCATGACCCCTGCAATAGTAAAGTCATATATAAAACCCTGTTTGTAGCACGAATAGGAAAATTGGGAGTGAGCAATAGTTCTCATCCACATCATCTGAAAATGACTGAATAAGGATGTACCATGAAAACACTATTATTAATTATAGGAACGCTTTTAATGGCAGGATGTTCGTTGGTTGGTATCCGAACAAGCGAAGAGCCCCAATTTAAAGTCCTGACTGAAGAGAGCAATATCGAGATCCGACAGTATGGTGATCTGCTGGTTGCCGAAACTGAAGTGGTCGCCGATTATGAAGAGAGTTCGAAGATCGGTTTCCAAAGACTGGCAGGTTATATCTTCGGCAAAAACGCCTCGCAAAAGGAAATTGCCATGACCGCACCAGTGGTGAGGGAAAAAGAGAGTGAGAAAATTGCAATGACTGCGCCGGTGCTGCAAGAGCAAGCGGATAAAAAGTGGGTGATGTCCTTTGTTTTACCGTCTGCATACACTTTGGAAACCTTGCCAAGACCGCTGGACGACAACGTCATCATTAAAACAGTCCCCGGTAAGAAAGTGGCCTCCATCCGTTACACCGGCTTCCTGAGCGAAGAAAAATTCCAGAAAAAGGCCGAACAGCTTAAGAATTGGCTGATAGAGAACCAATATACCCTGTTGTCGAAACCCCGATCAGCGGGCTATGATCCACCATGGACCATTCCCTTTTTACGTCGGAATGAAGTCCTCATCGATATTCAATAGTAACCCTTACTGCTGGAACATGATGGCCCGAAAAATACTCATTACAGGATCCACCGGCTATATCGGCAGGCGGTTAAAAAACCGACTCCTTCAGCGGTCTGATTTGGAGATCCGGCTGTTGGTCAGGGATAGAGACAAGGTTCGAAAATCTGTCATCCAGCAGGTGGAGATCGTGGAAGGCGACACCTTCAATGTTTCAAAACTCAGGGAAGCCCTGCAGGATATCGACACTGCCTACTATTTGATTCATTCCATGGGCGCTGATGCGGATTTCGAAGAGCGGGATCGAGTCAGTGCCGAAAACTTCAGGGACGCCTGTATTGAATGCGGTGTTAAGAGAATCATCTACCTGGGCGGGTTAGGTGTTAAAGAGACAGCCAGTAAACATTTAATGAGCCGCATTGAAACCGGTGAAATTCTGAGCGCAAAATCAGAAAAAATACAAACCCTCTGGTTTCGAGCCGGAATCATCATCGGATCGGGCAGTGCCAGTTTTGAGATTGTCCGTAACCTGGTTCAGAAATTGCCGATCATGGTAACACCGAAGTGGGTGACCACGCTCACCCAGCCCATCGCCATAACCGATGTGCTGGACTATTTAACCTTCGCTCTGGATGTCGAAGTGTCAGGAGACCTGATAGTGGATATCGGGACCGATCCGGTGAGTTTCAAGGGTATGATGAAAAAAACGGCAACTGTTATGAAACTGCCCCGGATGATGTTTCCGATACCGGTATTGTCACCTAAACTGTCTTCCTATTGGCTGATCCTTTTCACCCCGGTACCATTCCAAATGGCTGCGGCTCTGGTGGAAGGATTAAAATCTGAGACCGTCCTGCAAAACGATCATGCCGCTACCTATTTTCCCAGGATTACACCGATGACCTTTGAGGAATCGGTTGCAGCGGCAGTGGAAGAGATGGAACAGGATCAGGTTCTGAGCCGCTGGAGCGACAGCAGCGGCGGAGAGGTCAGTGACGTTGAAGGCCAGGACGATACCTCGTCTGCCATCTATCGCAGTCAACACACTTTTTCGTTGAACGGCCATTCACCAGATACCGTCTTCCAATCTGTCTGTTCATTGGGCGGAGAGAAGGGCTGGTTTATACTGGATTTTTTGTGGCAAGTCAGAGGAATCATTGATAAGCTGGCCGGAGGGTATGGGTTGAATCGCGGCCGTCGATCCAGGGAACGACTTCGTGTTGGTGATGCGCTTGACTTCTGGAAGGTAGTGGATATCAAGGAAAACAAACGCCTGCTGCTGGTGGCGCAAATGAAGCTACCGGGGAAGGCCTGGCTGGAGTTCGATTTACAGCCGGATCAATTGGTTCAGACGGCCCACTTCCATCCTCAAGGATTGCTTGGCCGCCTCTACTGGCTACTGATGCTGCCTTTTCACGATATTATCTTTGCCAATCTGGGGAAACGGGTAGTGAATCATGCGATGCTGACAGATAGCGGCCAGTGAAACTGACAGACGCCAAGAAATGGTTCGTGGGTCCACAAAACCGGCCATTCTGGTTAATAGATAAAAAGACTACTTCCGAACGATTCCCTTTTCCAACAGGATCTGTCGCAGGGCCTCGACGCGTTTGCGATTGACGCCCATGTCGGAATAGCCCAAACGAGATGCTGAGCGAACAGAAATCTCACCCGATTCAGGATTCATCAGCAGTTCCAGATCGTCTACAAAACGAAATACCAGACTTTTGCATTCAACATGGAGATACCTGTCTGTTTGTGTGATGAGCGTGGTCCTGGGAATGGTGCCAATAGCATCAATGACGTCTGCCCATTTATCAGCTGTATTGCTAACCAGATAGAACGGTAAAACCCGTTGTTTATCATCTTGCGCATCGCTTGAGACACAGTTTGGACTGTCTGGACATGCCGCAAGTCTGTTGTCAGATACCCCGATGGAGTCCGGTTTACTTCCTGAACAACCAGTGAAAACCATCAACATCATCACCCCCATTAAGAGTTGTTTACGATTCGATATCAGTAACCCCATTTTTTTTATCTCCTTGTTGTTTACATTGATACGGGTTGGAAAAAACCATGCTGATCCTCTACAATCCACACCATCAGCTCGCTCAATGCAGTCGAGTCAAGCAGATAAGGTGCCCGGTTGTCCATGGCATGCCCCTGAATTTCGAGCAACAGCCGATCAAGCGGCCAGGTATCGACATTTTTTTTGCTGGCAGAAGCAATATCAGAGACATAACCCCACATATGTTGTAGCGCATTTCGTATCCCCCCTGCTGATGGCCGTTCCCTGAGTTTCTCGGTCAGTAGTCGCGTCAATTCTGCAAAATCCTGGCGGGGTCGCATATCAGATACATCCCGCCCCAGCTTTCGGTACAGATTAACATCGCGTGCCATGATCGAATATTTGTGCTGGCGCCATATCTCCTGAGCATTGGCAGGCAGTGGAATACGACCTGGCTCCTTTGTTTGATACTTTTCGCCCAGGATCTTCAGCTGTTGGCTGGGATCATCAATGTAAATTTCCGGCCAAATGTCCCTGCTGCCTGACAGGTCTACCGGTGACTTTTCCTGATAACCCCGCAACGACATCTCAGCTGCCAGCTGCTGATGCCGTATTTTCAAAGCCCAAACGTAGCCGACCCAGCGCAGGGTCTCCGGATGTCGGGCATATCCCTTTTTATTGTTCAGAAAAATCGAGACAATGCCATGCAGCTCCCGATGTTCGCCCAGCAGGCTCTGTCGGTTTAAATACCCGGAGTTAAGGTCCCAAATCCGCATCTGATAGCTGAAGCCCTATAAAGAGGTTGTCGCAGGCAACCGTTTGAAAAAAAACATTCTGTTCCCGGATTTGCAAAACCCTGCCATTATGATATCCAATTAAAACAGTCACAGAATAAGGTTGTTTTCCGGGTTACCGACCTCATCACCATATCTGACAACATCCTGACCCAATTAATAGGCGAATTTCCCCGAAAAAGGGTGGAGTGAGCGCATCCAAACTGCTCTGATCTATGATATCACCAGTATCCGAGGCCGATTACAGCCAGTATTTCAGTGCCCTGATGCAGGGAGACCATGCCCTGTGCCTTGCAATCGCTCGGTCACTTCTAAGCTCTGATTATACGATCTTCGATCTGTATGAGCAACTCTTCAAACGCTCCCTCTACGATATCGGTGAGCTGTGGACCAAAAACATGATTACGGTTGCCGATGAACACATTGCCACAGCCATCACTGAGCGTCTTATTTCTCAGCTGAACCCGACCGGGACTGAACGAGGCCAAACCCCGCAGCAGGTGATTATTTCGTGTGTTGCATCCGATTTACACCAGATCGGTGCCAAGATGGTATCAAACCTTTTTGAGTACCACGGCTGGAATACCTTTTACCTCGGTGCCAATATGCCAATCACGGATCTTCTGGATGCAATTGATCGCCTACAGCCGGATATCATCTGTCTGTCGTTGGGAATGGTAGAGCATTTCAGAACATTAGAAATTACGATTCGGGAGATTCAGCTCAGAAATCCTCAATCCCCGGTCGTTGTCGGTGGACAAGCCTTTGCAATTGCAGATCCGGCCACCCACAACCTGGACCGGTTTCAAAATGTACACATTCTGCAATCCTTGAATCAGATTGAACAATTCATTTCCGGGATTCAGACCCCACAGGAATAAAACCTATACTCTCCCCAACACTACCGGTTGACGGTATTCTGGCTTTTCAAATACGATCTGTGCGCAATTAATGTAGTGTTCCAGAAATCCAGCTTCACAATAGGAAAGGTAATACTCCCACATCCGCTGAAACTCCCTGGAATAACCCAGGCCCTCGATGGTTCTCAGGTTCTCGAAAAAGTTACTTCTCCAGTGTTTCAGTGTCTTTGCATAGCTGCGGCCAAACTGCTCCATATGCACCGCTTGAACATCTGTCACCTCGCTTGCACTGTTGTTGATCACCGAGACCGACGGCAGAAATCCGCCGGGAAAGATGAATTTTTTAATGAAGTCAGGATTGTCCCTGGCAAATTCGTATCGCTGATCTTTGATGGTGATGGCCTGGATCAGCATCAGACCATCCGGCTTTAACAGGGAGCTGCACTTTCTCATGTAATCATTCAAATAGTGATGCCCGACCGCCTCGACCATTTCTATGGACACCAGTTTGTCGTACTCACCGGTCAGATCGCGATAATCCTGCAGCAACAGCGTAATCCGATCCTGCAGGCCCTCCTCAGCAATCCGCTTTTCAGCAAACGCATATTGCTGCTTGGAAATGGTAGTGGTTGTCACATGGCATCCATAGTTTTTTGCAGCATGTATTGCCATGCCTCCCCAGCCAGTGCCAATCTCGATGAGGTGATCTGTCTCCTTGAGATTCAGTTTGCGGCAGATCCGCTCCAACTTATTGACAGACGCCTCTTCGAGTGACATCTCATCATGATCGAATATGGCGGAGGAGTACATCATCCCGGGGTCCAGAAAGCTCTGGAAGAACTCATTGCCAAGGTCATAGTGAGCAGAGATATTCTTTTTTGACTGGGCACGGGTGTTCTTGTTCAACCAGTGCAAAAAACGGAAAACAGGGGCACTGAATCGCGCCAGCCCTTTCTCCATATTATCCAGCACACTGATGTTCTGAATGAATATCCGCATCACAGCTGTCAGGTTTGGGGTTGACCACTCGCCTCTCATGAAGGCCTCCCCGGCGCCGATACTGCCTTCCGTTACGGTCTGCAATAATCCACTGCTGGAGTGAATCGTCAAGATGGCATGCAGATTCGTCTCAGCGCGAGGTTGACCGAAACTGCGCGTTTCACCCTGATAGTTAATCACCAGGTGGCCTTTTTCTAATTTTCCCAATAGCCGCCACAGAATACCTGACAACAGGGTTTGTTTTTTTTCAGCCGGCACCAGCTCAAGTACTTTTCCAATCATGTTTACCGTTATGGATGGGAATAAAATGGAACGCGTTTTAACAGGAGTTTCAGCGCCTGCAAGTATATGCCGCTGGCTATCTTAAACGGCAGTTTCCAGGCATTTCTAGCAAATGACGCCATGGTTTCGGGACTTAATTCGGCTCGTTTAAGGTTCAAGACCGCCTTGAAATGAGGTTGTCCGTTCTTATGATTTTCCATCTGCACCATAATGCCGTGACTCGAAATATCAAACGAACAGCGATACGTCATATCCATTGGGTTAAAAGGAGAGACATGGAACGCCTTGTCAAACTCAAACACCCTCTGGCCAGTCTTCTCCAGCGGCAGCACATACCGATGCCGCTCACCCCATGGCGTATTGTGGACTTCCATCAGGATATGGGTCAGCTTTTCACCACTTTTATCAAAGCAGAAATAAAAAGACACCGGGTTGAACTGCAATCCCCAGTAACGGAGGTTGGTCAGCATCAATACAGGTCCTTCAGGCGCCATGCCGGTCTCTGCCGCAACTGTCCTGATTACCGCTTCCTTCACGGTGGCATGGCTGTCAGGCAGGAAATCCTTGCGCCTGAAACTAACAAAGCCTAACCGCTCCATGACCCAGAGCCTGGACTTCGAAAAGAGAGATTCAAGTTTATCCAGATCCAGCAAAATCATGGTCAGGTTGTAAGCGAACTGATGCTTCTTCGGCTGGGAACGTGCGTGCATCAGGGTGCCGGAATAAAGAGCGCTTTCCATCACAGCTCCTCCCCGAAGTCCCGGGCAACACGCAAAGCGCTGTTAACCCCGTCTTCATGAAATCCGTTGAACCAATAGGCACCGCTGAAGTAGGTATTGTTGTGACCGCCTATTTCATCATACCGCTTTTGCGCGTTAATGCTCTCCCTGTTGAAAACAGGATGGGATTTATCATATCTCCCCAGGATCCTCGCTGGATCGATATGGTCGTTTTCGTTCAGGGTGACACAGAACACCTCGGGTGCTGAGATCTGTTGCAGCATGCTCATATTGTATGTCAGCGTGGCCGCCTTACTATTGTCCGCCTGAAGGTGATAGTTCCAAGGGGCCCATGCCTTCCTGTTCCGGGCGAGTATGGAAGTGTCCGTATGCAGTACAATATCGTTGTGCTGATACCCAATGGCAGACAGAATTTCCGTCTCTGCAGCTGTTGGGTCCGATAACAATTGCAGCGTGATATCACTGTGTGTGGCAAAAACCACCCTATCGAACACCGCAGAATCGTTGTTGGTATGAACCGTTACCGTGTCGCCGTTGGCTCTGTTGCAAAAAATCTCATAAGGGAGTAAAAATCACCAAACAATAACTATCCAAGGAAGGGACAAGATGAATGATTTTAAATGGAAACATTTCCAAGGTGAGATTATTTTAGGTTGTGTGCGG